>Ga0210040_10001136_pt1 | contig 41226 bp, 30 predicted proteins | sample CryGeyCG12114_NA_FD_185462 | JGI IMG/M metagenome (GOLD analysis project Ga0210040, IMG submission 185462) | Groundwater microbial communities from aquifer - Crystal Geyser CG19_WC_8/21/14_NA (SPAdes) (version 2) | ecosystem: Environmental > Aquatic > Deep subsurface > Groundwater | place: USA... | reverse complement strand
CCCGCCGACGAGCCAGCTCCTCTGACCACACATCGAGTCAAACCCGAGTCCAGAACGGCGACAAGCGCGAACGCAAAAAACACAAAGTTCATGGTCACAACAGCACCTCCTCGTCGAACGTCCGCCACGAACCACACACACGCTCTCGCCGCCACGGCTCAGACGCTTCACGGTCACCAGAAACCACGAAACGAAAGGTAAAGGCAATCGAGTATCGCTCAGAGTCTGATTCCGACGACCACCGCGCCCGCCGCAATGGCGATGGCACCGGTGAAATGGTCGTCTTCGGCGCGGAAGAGAAGACAAGGATGCGTTGTGAGAGCTTCCTGGGGAACGTGACCAAAGGTCCCGAGAGTGAGAAGGGATACTCGTTCAACAAGGCCCTGAAGAGGTGGCACCGGGATAGGGATTTGAGGCATGGGAGCGACAAGATAGAAGAGGAGAAGGAGTTGTGGAGAGGCTTGAGGTTGAGGAAGAATGACAGAGGAGAGATTGTGGTGTTTTTCTAGATTATGGTAGAAGATGTGGTGTACGAGGATTGATATTGGCACTGTCGACCGTCAACCGTCGACGGTCAACTTACGAACTACCAGAGTAATGCTGTACATGTACAAATACGATGCCACGACCCTCCTCATGATATTTCTACTTACCTATATTGCTAGGGAATGTTTCTGTGCGGCGAGTTCCACTTCAGTTCTGTTCTTTGCTCCGTCTCTGTTCGTGCCGGTACCATGCCTGACTGACTTCAATAAGGCCCCTCCTCCGAGATTCCGGAGTAGTAATTGATCCACTTGAAGATCTCTTTGTGCCAAACTATACTATTCTCCCTTTGCAGCACCCAGTGGTTCTCGTCGGGAAAGTTCAAGAACTTACTCGGCACTCCTTTCTCCTGAAGAATGTTGAACAACGAGATGCCCTCCGCCACGGGGAGTCTGTAGTCCAAGGAGTTATGGACGACAAAATGCGGGGTGGCCCATTCGTCTATTCGGGTAGGAACACGGGACAAGGTCAGCTCTAGGTTCAGATCTAAACAAGGCAAAAAAACAGGAATCGAACAGTGTCTCGGAGGCCGACGCCCGTAACGGCATCCTCCTGTTTTGCCGAGACCAGAATCCTCAATTACAAATGTGGCTGTGGAGTCGGATGATTAAACAGATCATCAGTGTACGGGAGACTTACTGATGTAGTTAATGGGGTTCCAAATCTCGTAATTTTGGCGGTCGTCCCACAGAGTGCCGTTGAAGTCGTGCTGCATAAACCACAGCTCTTCGGTGGTATATTGCGCGTTGGTGTTGGTAGAGCCGTCGTGCGTGACGAGCGCCTTGAACTTGCGGCCAAGGTCGTGGCCTTGGATCCAGTTTGTCATGTATCCGCCGTAGCTGGCGCCGGCTTCAATACCTCGTGATGTGTCGACGTAGCTGAGGTTGTTGTCAACGTAGTTCCAGCAGTGGACGAGGTCGGAATAGGGATAACTGCCCCAGTTGTTCTGGATTGCGTCTTGGAAGGCCATACCCCAGCCTGTGCTTCCGGTGGGGTTGGGTGCGATCACGACGTAGCCTTGGTCAGCCCAGACTTTGAAGTTCCATCGGTTGGACCACGAATTGTAGTGACCGCCCTGGGGTCCGCCATGAACGATGAATGCGAGGGGGTATGACTGAGACGCATCGAAGTTGGAGGGGTAGATGATCCAGGATTGCACTTGCGTGAAATTGCCTTGGAAGTAGAATTCTGAGACATCGGCAGGAGATAAGCCAGACAAGGCTTCATCTACTTGGTTTGCGCGCAGCAGATCAGCAACGAGCTCACCGGTTCTAGGAGAAATGATGTAGATGTCGCGAGACGACCAGATCTTGGAATCCGAGACGAGAATGTTGCCAGAGGGTAGGATCGCGAAGTCGGCAACGACGCCTTGATCGGTGATGTTGGAGGGACTGTAGCTTGAACTAGCATTTAGTGGGATTTCAAATATACGTTGGTTACCGAGATCTGGAGCACCAACAAAGACAGAGTTGCCATCCTTCGACCAGTGAAGTTGGCCAGGGGTGGTGTCCCAGTCTTCGGCGAGGACGTTGATTGAGGACCGGTCTGTGGATGCTACGTAGATCTTGTTTTTGTCGGATTCGTAGCTAATCCCGTCCATCTGTAAGTAAGCAATGGACCTGCTGTCGGGTGAAAACGTGGGTACAGCGGAGGCGCCCTGAGCATTTTCTGGTGTGGCCGCGCCACCAATTGCATTGATGGCTTGAGGGGCGAATCCGCCCTCGAATGGAACGAGATAGATCTGACTACTGGTGTAGTTTGCAAGGGGAAGATCGATGTTCTTTGTCAAGAATGCGACAGTACTGCCGTCCGCTGAGATGTCATAATCTTCCGGGCCACCGAAAGGCTGTACCGGAGTCTCGGCTCGTGTGACGTTCGATAAGTTTCCTATCAGATTTGTCATGGGTCCCTCAAGTGAGTATTGGTCGCCCGCTTTCAGCGTTCCAGCGAAAACGTTGTACTTCCTATCTGTAAGCCATGTGTCCCAGTGCCTACGATTGTCAGTACATCTGTGATGTATTTCGTTTGTGAACCCGCTAACCTGACGTAGATGCTGGTGTAAATCCTAGCAGAGCTAAGAGGCACCTCTGCCAGCCCCTCGTTGTACGCGGTACCGTTTGGATATGCCAGACAGTTCAATAGGAACTTGATGTCACCATTGGCAGCCTGCACGCCCTTCAAACCTGCATACGGAGCTGGTAAAGAGGCGACAAGATAGCTAGTTCGTCATCAGCATTGCGAATACCAAGGCATGTTGCCGCTTACGCTTCACTGATTGCAGTCACATCGCCAGCGTACAAGCTGATGCCGCCATCTTCTTCATCGTTCGTTCCGTTGATGTAGATAACGCTTGTGGGATTGGGCCCAACCCAGATCATTTCAGAGATGTCCGAGCCGTTGAAGAGAAGGCTTTGTTCTCCACTGGTAAGGTTCATGAGATTCCACACGGTCTGGCTCTCATGTGTCTCGAATGAATAATTTGTCGAACTAAATACTGCCCACTCCTACGTGATGATTAGCACCGATCACCAGACCATTTCGGTAACAATACTCCTGATGGATTCGGTACTGCTGTGCTTCTTCGCGGGGCAGCCAACATGTCCCTGTCTCCCATTAGCCTTCCTGTCATGCTCTCCCATAGTAAGCACAAGCATACTCGGGTGTAATCGCTGTCACAAAAGGCAAGACCACAGCTGCAAGCGCAGCATACGCTAGTGTTGTTCGCATCTTGCCTGCACTGTCAACCCAAGATTATATATCGTATCACTCAGGTTCAGGACACAAGTCTTCCTATCACAGCGCAAGCTTGGTTATATAGACGATATGCGAAATGATGTGCCTGGGTGCTGGGTTGAGCTACAACGTTGCTCTCACCGCTTCTGCCCATTGCTTCGACCCACCAGACAGCTCTGGCTATCAGTTACCGGGTCATATGACGACTTACCTCCTCCTCGTGCAAGGAATAGTAGGTTACATTTCGAGGATACACGAGCTTGTAAGTTGTCTGTGGATCTAGACGATTAACAGAGAAGGGCAAGGTAGCACGGGAGCATCCTTGTTAGAGCATTATCATATCGGCCATGATAGGGTTGGCGAACCATCGAGCGCGCCACTGTTATCGACAGGCTTCTTGAGCTTCGTACGATGACGATCATATGGAAACATGCTTTTTCGGCGATACAACAAGCTGCCTATCCAAGTCAAGTGCCGTCCACTCGAAGGTGGGACGGGAACAAAAGCAAAAGAGCAAGGAAGTTCAAGCCTTTGTAGAGTTACACTGCCCCTCGCGAGCCAAGGTGCCAAGCAGCAAACGGCATCCGAGTCTCAGCGGCACCGTGACCGTGACCGTGACTCGGGCTGGCAGCTTGGCTTTCAGGTCGTCCACAACACCGCTGGCAGTGCAGGCAGGTACTGAGCTTAGTATCAACTAGGAAGGTACTTTCCTTGATAACAGTAGGTGATGATAATGTGCTTGCGTGTTGGTTCATTATTGGCGGCCAGTGCATTCGGGCATTCCGACGACGGGCCGAACCATGATCTTCGGTAGCGGCCGTGCCAATATTGTAACGTTAGGCACGCAACTGTACGAGTACTCATAATGATCATTGAATGCACTCGGCCACTGCATGCGACCAGTGAAGGGATCACAGGGAACGATACCACGTGATGACAACCTCTCGTTTCATGTGCTTGAGTGCTGGAGACTTGGAGCACCTGGACCTCAACTTGAACCTTTTCGTAGACCTGATGGTAAAAAATGCAAACCTGAAAGAGCTTTTCGGTCAAGCGAAACCAAAAAGCCTAGTCTCGAATACTACACCATGTATGGTTTCCCATAAAGGTTGAGGTTGGAACCTGAACATTTGTCGCTCATTTCACCCTCAAATAGCATCGCAATCTCGACGTGAACTATGTCGACAACTTGAGTTTGATACTGCAAGCGCGGCGGCTCTCGTATTTTGATATAGGCCTGCTCGGTCGCAGAAAAATTTGGGCGACCGCTCTCTGAACACGAAGACCTACTCGAAGGAGCAAGAAATCCTCTGCGTGTTCTAGAGAGCTTCACCAACCTGTGATGGCAGAAGGGAGGGAGTTCTGCTCGATGGCTTCATGTCGGAAGATTGTGGCAACCCGTATGTTTCTCGTGCAGCATACCGTCCCACGTTCTGCTGAGGTTTCGGTGATAACAGAACGTTCTAAAAATCAGAGTCAGGAACGGAACACCAAAGGATCATCTCAGGCTATTGCATCGATCCTTGCTCGCAGTCACCCCGACCAAGGAGAAGCAAAGACGCGAGAGGCTCGTGTAATTTCGAGTCATACCTACAGTAGGTATCCTTAGCAGACACCCAACAATCGGTGTGGCAAGCACGCCTGTTGTAGGAGCAAACTTGAAGACGAGTGAGCACTGCTTGGCATGTCTGAAGCGGGGCAGATATTCAGCAGATGCGTGTCTGAGCATGAAAGACACCTGCAGACGGTAGTGGACCATGTTCACCCGACCTTGCAACGAGCGAACAACGACGCCTGCTTATTGGTAGGTCATTCGTGAAGGTCGTTTTGTGCTAACAAAGAAGTGGCTGGTGCGTTTACAGTAGAGGGATCATTGGGAACACTGACTGTACTTTCATATATCGAGCTGCCGAAACGTTCCTGCCGAAAATGCTCTTGGGGAACGAATGTCTCGTGTCCAAGACGTCAGAGGCTGCAGGTGGAACGAGGATGACAGGCCATATACAGTGATGTGAGTCTCCTGAGCCGTGCAGGAAGGACGTGCCAGGGCGATTTATGGTACGAGTAGGTGCCTGGGAGATACTAGTACCTAGGTACCCCGATACGTAGGTACCTAGGTATGCTTTTGTTGAGGAAGGGGGATTGATGTCATGGGACAGCGCTGAAACAAAACATGAATCGGCAGGTTCGGTACCTACTGTGTACCTTGGGTAGGTAGGTACGCATGTTGAGTTGGTTCCGTAAGGTAAGTTAGCTCCGTTGGTCCGTTCGGTTCGGCATCCTGCCTGACAGTTCTAGTATGCGATCGGCCCGGCACTAGGGCTACATATGGCTTAGCCAGGGCAGTCGCGGATCCTAAGCTTCACGTTCAAGTTGGAGAGCGCCATTCAGTGAATGACCTACCTACTGTGGTAGGTACCTAGGTAGGTAGGTAAATAGAGCACTGTGTACCTACCTACCTCTAGGCACGTGCTAGGTAGGTGCTAGGTAGGCAGGCATTCAGTGCCAGCCAAAGTGGCAGTGGCAGTGGCCTTCACTGGCAACTCGAATACCGAACCTTCAAGTTAGGCCCGGGCGCACCCTTGGCCTGTTTCGGGGCTGCCATCTCCGAGTCCTTCAAGTCCAACTTGCCTGTAGCCTGTAGCCTGTAGCCTGCGACTGGCTGGCCGCACGTTGGCACCTCCCATCTGCCAACTGCCAACTATAGCGTGCTGCAGCCTTCAGGCAGCCTCGATTATCATTCCCTCCCTCGATTCGCACTCGCACTCGCACTCGCACTCACACCGCCGACACTCACAATCACCACACGTTCTGAGCCTGTGACCAAGCTGGCAACGTCCAAGTTCCCACATTCTTCTTATTTGGCCATATTCGTTCTCTCACGCGACAACTCATCTATTCCGCTTTCTGCCACCATGCTCACATCCCTCCTACATCCTCTTCTTGCATGAACACTGCCATCTTCCCAACTCGTTATGGGAAGTCCTTCGCATCGGCCCCCGGGCCGGGCAAGGACTACCAGACACATGCTCACGTGGGCTCTATTGTTGCTGCTTGCCGCGTCGACTCAAGCACAGTCTGCTCAGCCCCTGGAAGTCTTCAACCATCTCCTAGCTGCCACTGGCAGTCCTTCCCCGACCCCCTCTTCCAACCAAAAAGCTCAGGCTGGCCGCAGCCCACCTGAGATCCCACTTCTCAAACCCGACGTCGCTACAGTACAAAGATTTAGAAGCACGGATGATAAACCCATCAACGCAAACAATTTCCGACAACCGTTGGCTCCGGCGAGTGGAAACACTGCCGTAAGAGCACCGTCCCCACAGTCTACAGAGCCTTCGGAGCTCTCTGCGCTCACTTCAGCGCGGCTGTTGCGGGATTGGGAGGTGGAGGATCTTATTCTGTTGGCAACCATCGATGGCACCATCCATGCCCGAGACAGGAAGACCGGACAGGAAAGATGGTCTCTTGGTATTCCGGAGAGTCCCATGATCGAGACGATACACCATCGTCTGATGAATGTGTCAGATCCTGACGAGGGCGAGGATGATTACATCTTCATCGTAGAACCCAGCCAGGACGGAAATTTGTATCTTCAACACAAGGACCCGAGCATAGGCCTACAACGGCTCAGGGCCACAGTCAAATCTCTTTCCGCACACACCCCCCAACTGGTGAACGAACCTCCGCTCGTAACCTTGGCCAAGCAAGAAACCAAATTGTACACGGTCGACGCGGCCACTGGCGAAGTTCTGCAACAGTTCCCCAGACACACGGATTTTGTCAACGACGACAAACGCAAAAGCTGCCGTCGTCTTAGTGGATTCGAGCTCGACAGTGCCTCTTGCGACCCGATCGGCACCTTGACGCTTGGCCGTGTGCACTATACCATCACCCTGTCTCATGCAGTCACAACAAATCTTATCTGCACCATAAAATATGCAGAATGGCTACCTAACAAGGCCGATGAGGATTTACAGAGTCAATACGTGGAGCCGTTGGACAACTATATTATTCAAACACACCATAGCGGCCGATTCGTAGCGGTCGATACCTCAGATGCTAGCAAGTCTACAAAATACGACGGCAAGCTCGATGCACCCGTTGCGCAAGTATTCGACGTGGTGCGGCCCATGGACAACAAAGATGAACAGGCGCGCTTGGTGCTACTGGCACGCCCGAGTATCTCTCCAAGGTTGTTGTCAGCACCAGGATGGGCTGATGACCTACAAAATGACCGTGTGTTCGTCAACAGAACCGAAGCCGGAAACTGGTATGCTATGTCCGAGCTATGTTATCCTGGCGTCACAGGTCACACCGACTTAGCAATGGTTCATCATCGCTTTGACAATTCTCCGCTCGATCTTGCAGAGGATTCGAATCAACTCGTGGGGGTCCACCTGCTATCGTCCAACCACGGAAGCCGAACTGTTCGATTGACAATCTCGGGTCCAGAGTCCATCACCCCAATGCAAAGTGATCTGATTGATGCGTCTCTAGAACCGATGCACCTCTCTCAGCCACAGTCCTACCTGCCCTCCGACGTGGGAGGATGGGGAACTATTTTCACATCCATAGTATTCTTTGCTATCTTGTTCTCCACGGTTGGTCTAAAGATGCGCCACAGATTGATGCTTAAGGTGCAACGCAATTTGAGAAAGCTTGGGCTACCAGTAACAACCGAGAAAATCAACCCTGATATGGCTGCTGAGCCATTGACCACCGAAGTCGAAACACTTCAAGAGATTGTTCCGAACGAGATTGAAGACCCCAGTGCTGCCGGCGTGCGTATTGAGGAGCCTCCTGTCATTGCCACGCCGCCGAGAAGCCGTGCTGCAACCGTCCAAAGCATGGCAACATCCACCGCGAGGACAGTACGCATCCAGGAGTCTAACGACAATAGTTCCGACGGAGAGTCGGACGATGAGAAAGTAAAGGACGAACAGTCTTCAACAGGCGGCGCCGAGAGTACAAAGCGAAGGCATCGAGGCAAAAGAGGCGGCAAGAAAAACAACAAGAAGAAGAAAAGCATGTCGCCCGAAGCCCTTGACCAAGACCAAGCCCTGGTTCCTGAGATCTCGACCAAAGATGGTCTACTGCAAGTTGGTGAAATCAAGTACAGCAAGACTAAATGCCTCGGCCGTGGCAGTAACGGTACTGAGGTATTCCCAGGCACTTATCACGGCCGAGATGTTGCGGTGAAACGTCTCATCCGCTCCGTCAACAGTCTTGCTGCAAAGGAGATTAAGCATCTTCTGTCTAACGACGACAACCCACACGTTATCAAATATTTTGGTAAGGCCGAATCCGAGAACTTCACCTACATCGCCTTGGAACTATTCACGACGTCACTCGACAAGTTCATTGAGTACCCTGCGGACTACCCGGAACTAGTCACCATGGCTGAAGGATTCAACGTCAAAGACTGTCTGATCCAAATCACCAAAGGTCTTCAGCACTTACATAACTTGAAGCTTGTTCATCGTGACATCAAGCCGCAGAATGTGCTCGTTAAGGCCGGCAATAACAGGCGCCCGGAGAAGCCACTGGAATTGCGCTTTGTCATCTCAGACTTCGGACTGTGCAAACCTCTCGAGGACGGGCCTGAGTCTACGTTCGCTCCTACCGCAAACCACACAGCAGCGGGAACAACAGGTTGGCGTGCTCCAGAACTGCTAGTGAATGCACGAGCCGCCGTCGCAGCACCGCAGGCATGCTCTTCAACCTCCAAATCATCAACGCTGCACTCGAACGATGGCACAGTGATTGATATCCCATCGGGCCGACGTGCTACAAAAGCCATTGATATATTCTCTCTGGGTTGTGTCTTCTACTATATCATGACACAGGGGCTCCATCCTTTTGATGTCGGTGGCACGAGCCTAGGCCGTGATCTCAACATCAAGGAGAACAGGTTCACGACGACTGGTCTCCGGCTGCATAGTTACTCATTCGAAGCAGACGACCTTGTCATGCAGATGCTCCATCACAATCCAAGACAACGACCAGATACAACCACTATCTTGCGCCATCCTTATTTTTGGGATGCGGCCTTGAAACTCGACTTCCTTTGCGAGGTTAGTGACAATTACGAAGCCGTGAAGAACTCAGTTTCGAACATCCATGATCCGAATGCGCCACGTACAGCAGCCGAAGAGGACGCTCTTGAGGAGCTCGCTGCTCTTGAGGCACTCGCACCGAATGTGATTTCAGGCCGTGATTTCCTGAAAGCTTTACCACGATCCTTCATCAACGAAATGGGCAAACAGAGGAAATATAGTGGTCACAAAGTGATCGATTTGCTACGAGTAATCCGCAACAAGAAGAATCATATGAAAGATCTCCCAGAAGATGTGAAAGACATGATGATGGGAGGTACACCTGAGGGATATTTCGTTTTTTGGGCCAAACGTTTCCCCAGTCTTCTGATGAATTGTCATTGTGTAATATTGGAACGGCATTTGATGGAAAAGTTTCAGCTCAGGAGATTCTACGATGATTACGGACCTAGGTAGATAAGAGAAAGAGAGTGATGTTGATAATTAGGTCTCGGAGCCACCCTTTGTTCTTTGTCTTTAGTCTCGATCTTCGCTACTTGTGGTATCATTGATGCTCTAATTTTGTTCTAGTCTTGCCATGCCAACCTTTTTTTTTCTTTCGTGCCCTCGTCCTCATAAGTTCGTAACGCTAGCCGTGGTACCGAAGCTTGGTAATGCTACGTACCTAAATAGTACACGCCTCCGTCAGGATGCAGTGTGATGCCGTTGGCCCATCACCTTGGGTTTGACACAGGCCCTTCGACTCTAGATGTTACGATCTTCTCGCAGAGACGTCGCAACCCGTATCAGGGGGCCGATCCCAGAACCTTCAGCCCATGAATCGGACACACTCGGGGGGCCCACTGGCTAGTTGAAAACTGGTTCATCCACTCGACACTTCCCTCCCGTCGACTGACGGCTGTCTCACATCCTCTCCCTTCTCCGTGGCGCACTCCGGATGATGTTGTCTACCCTGAGCAACAACTCGGCGGCTTCGCTGGCGCTGCTCACCACGGCTTTCTTGAGCTTGTAACTCTCCACCACGCCTAGCTCGCGCATGTCTGCGATGCCGCCTCCCGGTGTCAGCAGGTCCAATCCGCTTGTCGACATGCCGCGGTATACTTCCGAGCGCAGTTCCGAGACGAGAGCCGACGAGTCGAGACCGGCGTTGTCTGCCAGGATCGTGGGCAGTTGGCGTAACGCGGTTGCGAACGAGTCGACGGCGATCCGTTTCTTACCGCCGATCTTCTGCGCGAGCGAGTCGACGGCTTTGGCCATGACCATCTCGGCGCAGCCACCGCCGAGAGTGGTCTTGGGTTCCTTGACCGTCTGGGAAAGTACGGCAAGGGCGTCGTGAAGAGAGCGCTCTGCTTCGTCGAGAAGTTGCTCGGTCGCGCCTCGCAGGACAATTGTACAGGCTTGGCCGGCGGCGACGCCGGAGAATTTGATTAGGGTATCTTCGCCGATGATCACTTCTTCGATGAGGTCGCAGTGGCCGAGCTTTACGCTCTCGGGGTGCTCAAATGTAGATGCGATTTCGCCGCCAGTCACAAGGGCGAGGCGCTCAATACCGTCGAAGTCGGCGTGTTCGATGGACATTATGCCTGCTTCGGAGAAGAGTTGTTCGGGCCAGTTATAGATAAGTTGGCGGTTGATGAAGCAGTTTATCCCATGGGATTTGATGCGTTCTACTTTCGCGCGCATCTTTTCTCGTTCAGCTTTCTCGAGTTCGGCTAGCTTGCCTGTGGACTCGACTTTGACGCGTGCACCGAAGATTTTGACTTTGTCGGTGTCCATTGCAGTGTTGGCGACAAGTATACGGGCATTCTGCAGGCGTTTTGGCGCGCCAACGCCTATGCGCTTGTCGAGAATGAACCCTTCGTCGAGGTAGGAGTCTGATAGTTTTCCTCCAGATTTCTTAATGATCTGAATATGATTTAGATCGGTTGAGCCCTTGAGGCGCTGAATAGCAGATACCGCGAGCTCTGCGAACTGGTCTCGGTCTTGGGAAAGGACTTTGGAGGAGAGCGTTGTACGTGCAATTGCGTAGAGATCTTTGCGGAATAGTTCGGGGTTTTTGGAGTTGTTCATTGCAGAGGCTTCCAGGGCTTGTAGAGCGGCCTGCGATGCTAGACGGTAGCCTTCGATGATTGTCTGGGGGTGGATCTTCTTTGAAACGAGTATTTCTGCCTCACGTAGGAGTTCTGCGGCTAGGACTGTAACGGAGGTGGTGCCATCCCCTACTTCATCGTCTTGCACTTTCGAAATGTTAACGAGAACTTTTGCAGCGGCATTGTCGAGGGCAATGGACTTGAGGATGGTGGCACCGTCGTTGGTGACCATTATTTCACCCGTTGACCTGGATTCGTTAGCAGAGTTTCCTCCAAGACGCATACAATGCTGGCCAGAGTCCTGAGCCCTATCCTACACAGTGGTTGTACGTACGCTGACTGTAATATCTTGTCCATACCCTTGGGTCCCAGAGTGCTCTTAACTAGGTCTCCCACTGCAATTGCGCCGACAAAGGCAGATAACCGGGCATTTTCTCCCTTCTCTTCCTGTACATCGTCTGCGAAAATCTGTGTAGGGTTGTTGAAATTCGACATTTTGGTGTCGGTTCTAGTATCGCGGATTCAGAGAGATATGGTGGCCGTGGACTTGGTGTGCAATTGTATACCACAGTACCCTGGCCTTGTTCTCACCCTGTAGTCAACTTTTTGGATCGACAAACTTGGCTCGGCGTGTTTGTTTCGCGCCGCTCCTCGCTTTTCTCCAGTTTCATGAGACACGAAACTTGCTTCTGTACGCTACGGTAGGCTGAGTCTCCCGAATGCCGACAGAAACACGAAGCAGACCATTGTAGCAGACACGTAGCCATTTACTCATCATGGTTGAACAGCAATCTCGAAAGAGATCAAGGTCGATTGAGAATGGACACGGATCAGGTAAGGCGTTAGAAAGCTTTGAGTGATAGTCGACGTTCTTACCAACAATTGACAGGAAGCGAATCCTCGGATGATGACTTTGGCCCAGCGCTTCCATCTTCGGTGCCACCCAAGAAAAAGCGCAGACTACCGTATGAGGCGTTGTATGTGGATGCTTTGCCGAGAGGTCTAAGGTATTCCAAGTCATTAATGCACAAGGATCAGATAGCCGCTGTATCGGTAGCGCCCTCACCAGCAGACTTTGTCATCACATCGTCCATTGATGGCGTTGTGAAGTTCTGGAAGAAAGTGGCTTCCGGAATCGAGTTCGCGAAGGAGTATCAAGCTCACATTGGCAGAATTCAGAGCACAAGTGTTAGTGCTGACGGTGCTATGTTCGCCACCGCCGGCAACGACGAGGATAAGACAATCAAATTATACGACGTGATCAGTTTCGATCTGCTGTCCATTCTGAACCTTGAAACACCACCTTCATGCATATGCTGGGTCCATCGAAGAGGGACTGCGCCTGTTCTAGCAGTTGCCACAGGAAGGCAGATTCATATATATGATGGCCGCGGTGATAGCCAAACTCCCATGCACACCATTGCGTCTCTTCACCGTTCGGATGTAGTGGTCATGGCATACAACCAAGCTTATGACTGTGTGGTTTCCGCCGACGCTTCCGGCATGGTAGAATATTGGAGACCTCGCGACACCTATGAGAAGCCAGATGATGTCTTCAAGATGAAGTCAACAACTAACCTTTTCGACTTCAAAAAGGCTAAATCGGTGCCCTGTTGCATATCCATATCTCCGTCTGGTCATCAATTTGCCACGTTCTCGTTTCCTGACCGCAGAGTTAGAGTGTTCGACTTCGCATCAGCGAAATTGCATCGGTCTTATGACGAATCAATTGAAACTCTAACGGCCATGCAACAAGCCGGCACAGCATTACAGAAGTTAGAGGAAGTGGAATTCGGCCGCAGGATGGCGGTTGAGCGTGATTTGGACAACCCAGCGACACGGTCAAGGATCAGTATTACGTTTGACGAGAGCGGCCACTTCATCATGTATGGCTCGCTTCATGGTGTCAAGGTCGTCAACACTCTGACGAATAGAGTCATCAGAGCATATGGCAAAGACGAAGCGTTCCGGACGTTGGACGTCGCCATATACCAAGGTGCACCACAGAAAAAGGGCATCGTTACAGTCTCCATGGCGGCCAGCGCCAACCCTTTACTTAACGAGGCGGAAGAACGGGATCCAATGCTGTTTACATCTGGATACGGCAAGGTACGGTTCTACATGTTCACAAACGATGAAGACATCAATAAATCAGTCCGGGACGTGCAAAATGAAAAGCCGAGGATGATTGGGGGCAAGAAAAAGGAGGCCAAGAAAGCACAAACTGGTACATCAGCTGTGCTGCACACGACATATGGCGACATCCACATCAGATTATTCCCGGACAAGGCTCCGAAAGCTGTCGAGAACTTCGTTACCCATGCTCGGAATGGCTATTATAATAACGTCGTATTTCACAGAGTCATCCGTAAATTCATGATACAGACAGGCGATCCGCTTGGTGACGGCACTGGTGGTGAGAGTATATGGGGAAAGCAATTTGAAGACGAGTTCTCGGATCTAAAGCACGACAAGCCATACACCGTCAGCATGGCGAACGCCGGACTTAACACGAACGGCTCTCAGTTTTTTATCACGACAGAGAAAACGCCTTGGCTGGACAATAAGCATACAGTTTTTGGGCGAGCGTATCAGGGCATGGATGTTGTGCACCAGATTGAAAACACCAAGGTATACAAGGAAAAGCCGGAGGACGACATCAAGATAATCAATATCTCGATCAGCTAGTGTGGAACGTTTTTCACGGAAGCAAACCATGGTAGTTGACGTGTGCTGGCAGCAAGACTTCGTAGTTTGCAGTACACATGCCTGGAAACACACTAAGAGAGAACACTTGCACTTCACGCAAACTTCTTGCGCTTGCTCACTTTTTCCAATCATGCTTTCGTTACCTTGAACTTCATGCCCACATTTCTCCGCTTTTGCGAACTTGCCAAACACAACCTAGATACGTAGGTATACTACTTTGAGCAGCCCTACAGTATCACCGAAGCTTCTCCATCCCCGTCTACTCCTATTCCGACCCAGCCTTGGCCGTATCCCCGCATCTCGATAACTTTCTCCATCGCGGGCGCGGCAAAAAACCGCCGCGAGACCACCGCGATGATCACGCTGCATATCGTTGCGAGGATCATTCCAGAGGATGCATATCGATTTGGCGTGAACGGTGACAGGGATGGATTTCTTCGCGGTGAGCAGAGAGTAAGGATCGATGTGCAGAATCCCGACAATTGGACCATTGGCACGCTTGCGCCTGCGATCGAACAGCAGTACAAGGACGTGTATCCCGATAGCTAGTGAGTCTTTTGCAAACGACATGAGATTCTCACTGACTGGCTCATTACAGCGACCTTGGAAGGATCAAGCACATAAAAGATGATATCGACGACTGCGACCTCGGTCGAGCACAGATTCTCTCCCATGTCTTTGTTGATGCAGGAAAAGCTGCGAAGGATGGACTCGATCAGAAAGTTAGAGTTAAGGTTATTATAGACCAAGGGGCGGTACTTCGTGCTGCTTCTGGCAAGCGACCGCTGAAAGAAGAAAGACTCGACGATACATTAACATCCACCTCCGCAAATAAGGGATCAGGACTCGCGCAAGTCGGAGAGCCAGAAAATCAGAAAGGCGGCTTAGTGTTGTCTATCGAGCATGATGCACCCATTAGTTCTTCAGAGCCTTTTCAGCCGACGCAAGAGAGTTCTCTGACGAATGGGCCCCACCGTCCAGCGGACGTGACGTCGAGGACAGAGTCACCAGATCTTCACCTCCCACAGCGTGATGTCTCAGCTGTTCTTGCAAGTGATCTCGACATACCAAAGATTGCGCCTTCTGCGGAGCTACGCGGAAAGGAACCGAAAAAGAGAAAGAGGAACAGGAGACAAATGTTTAAAGGGGACAAGTCGAGCACTGCTGATGTCCACTCAGTAACTACTCAAGGTCAAGACAAGGACAGTACGCCGAAGCCTGCAGAGGTGCCGGTTCTCAAGCGTAAGAGGTCGCCCTCGGTGCACAATCCTGGTGAGCCGTTCTCGCAAAGCAAATACTCCCCAGATACCAAAGGGAATATTGCCACTGCCCGCAGCATGGCTGCGGTACACAACAGAGCAAGCCTACCAGCTTCCGCCCCCACAACCCCGGCGACCGTGAAGACAACTTTCACACAGCCCGCTGGTTCCTATGACTCTGGCAGGCCAAAAAGTCTGGCCTCTCTCATGGCATTCATGGAAGCTGAAGACAAAGCAGAACTGAAAAGGGAGGAAGCGCAAAGAGCCCGTCTACCTGCTCTTGGACCGGCGAAGCAGGTCAACAGTATATTTGAGCTTTCCGATTCTACGTCATCCTCGGACGACGACAGCAGCGACGAAGATCAGCCATCAGAAAGCCGAAAACCCAGACCTGTCATAGAGGATCCCCCACTACCTGACCCAACCATCCGCGATCATAGTCCCTCAGAGGCCTCAAGTGTAGATACTGATGATTTGAGTATTGGCGACGGACGATTTCCGCGCTGGTGACGAATTCTAAGGAAGGGGGCCTGGCGAAAAGACGAAGGGTGTTAATAGCAAGCTTAAGAAGCATTCTGGCTTCGGTGATGCGAAGTCTTTGTGCCATTACCAGGACGACACTGACACAATTCCGGCATTGGATAAAAAATAAGAGAAGGGCATGCTTGAGCCGAGCTGTTAAGGTTCAGCGTCATGCTTCGGTGTACGATTACGTTAGCAAGGGCAGTGTTGGCGTCTGGAGCTGGATCGAGACGCCGAGATCCGAGAACTCAACACAATGATGACTGTTTATTTTCAGGGGGCGGGTTATGCTCCATCTTTGTCTTACGAGTCCTTCCTTCTTCCTTTTTCGGACGACACTGTTGCTGACTTGACGAGATGGGCAAGCTCGTCTCGTCGGAAATGAAGGGATAAGACGAGAGCCTGCATTCTTTGATGAAGATGAAGTTTTCAACGCCCAAGCTAAAACGGTTAGAGAACAACAGATGTCCAACTGAGCCTACCTTCCGAGTAATAATACAGCTAGCAAACCGCCGTCGTCCAAATACTTCCAGAAAGCTTAATCTGTTGAATATATACAGCGCCTTGCCTGCCTGCACCGAACGATATACTTCACATTACATTAACAGAAAAAGCGGTGAAAAGCCTTATTGGGTGGCACAGGGTTGCAGGCCTGCGTTCTTGCCACAATGTGCCCTGAAGATACATAATATGGTTGGTCCTGCGAGTCAGCAAATTGCCAGTCTCAAGCTCCTGTCGAGAGCCCAGACTAGCAGATTGTGTCCACAAGTACAACTCCATGGGAAAATGCTGAGTAACACTGCATTGCCACGCTGAGATGGAATTGAGCACGAGCTGAAGCCCAGAAGAAAGGAATAACAAATATTACCTGAAATGGAAAACGGAAGTGGAGGTAGAAGCACACTGAATTTGAGACATGATAAAAGTTGTTCCAAAGCAAGCACAAAATGATGAGAAGTGGTCTGGCCTTTTTGCCGAGCTTCTTTTCAAACAGGAGCTAAGAAAGAGATAAACAATATGTCAAGCTCGATCATAGCTGTTTTGGGAACAGAATCGATGTGGAAAAGAGATAATCTACCCGTGCAGTGCGGCTCGGTTTTGATCCACAAAGCAGCTGAAAAAGTGCTCTGACAAAAACCTAGAAACAGCTTACTGAGATGGAAGTCCGCTTCGGACCAACAGAAGCTGACACTGCTTCCAATCCAAGCCGGAGACAAATCAACAAAAATCGAGTCTGTCTTCTTGCGTCCAACTCTTTGTAACCTTCGGTGGAAAGAAGCAGCAATGACCGTGAGCAGTCCTTCGTCGAGTTACCGTGTCCGAGAGACAGTGCAAGCGGAGGCAGGTGAAAGCCCACATTGCCTAGAGATTCAAGGCCTTGGACACTGTTGCGAGATTCCAATTGAGACCAAATCACGCGAGAAGGGCCTGCTAACCTGGACCCTTTTACTCACTGTACCCCGTTGTCCATGAAAGTAACGAAGCGCACTAAAAGCCGCGAGCTCAATGCGAACGAGCCAATGCTGTGGTGAGCCGTTCATCTACTCAACAACTGCCGCCGTGTTCGAGGACTATGACTCCGGACTGGTAGGAAAACCTTCCTGCGAGACCAAGAGCGCAACAGAGAAGTTTTTGCTTAGACTTGTGTTCTGGCAAGCGCCAGCAGCAAGATTAGCAAACATTAAAACGAGACTTTGCTACAAACGTGCAACAGCACTGCTGCTCTACAACCTGGTGCAATCGCTAGGCTAGAACAAGACCCAAGTACAGTCGAATAACAGGTTTAGAAACGAGGAAATTGCCTTGATTCGGGTCAAGCGGCAATCACGTGCTCGCAGGCTTGTGCCAAGGATTAATACATATTTGCTAGATAGCGACAAAGTGCCCCAAATCAACCAATCAGATCGCGTAAATCAACCTGGACACACCGTCCATTGAAAATCCAAACCATCTCTGGTCGTATAGTGGTTAGTATTTCGGCTTGTCAAAAGCATCACTGCTTCAGCTCGCCGGAGACCTGGGTTCAATTCCCAGCCAGAGAGCAATTCTTTTTTGTCTTTGTGCCAGTATGGCGGAATTCCTCTTTTCATGGCCACTTCAGCTCGCAGTGAAGTTTGCGAGCGGCCCAGAGAGAACTCAAAATTTTCTTGCTGACCGGTGTCCAACCGTCCACAACCGATAGTGCAACATGACCCTGACTGAACGAAGGTATGAGCGTTGATCACAAAGTACTGAATCATCATTTTGAGAAGTCTGACGCAGACCTTCTACCATCCATCGGCTTCATCTTCTCCTTCTTGAACACCATCTTTTTGCATTCTTTCTGCTACTTCGATTGCGTCCTTCCATACTCGTAACAGGTTACCACCCACAACCTTCCCAGCCTCCTTATCACTCACACCCATTCTCAACATTTCGGCAACGAGATCAGGATATTTGTCTACCCCCTCCATTCCCCTCGGCGTCTCTAGTATGCCGTCAAAGTCACTCCCGAACCCTACATGATCGTACCCAATCTTTTCGCCGACATAAACAACATGCCTTGCTATCTGATGCAAGGTGTTGTTCTTCGGGTAGTACTCCGGCATAACAAGCGGATCCGGTGGCGGCAGACATGAAATAAAATCCGGCGAGAAATTGATCATCACAAGACTGTTGGTCTCCTTAACAAGCTCAAGCATATCATCATGTACATTGCGGGGATGATTACACAGAGCGAACGCCGACGAGTGGGTGTAGATGACAGGAGCAGCAGATGTCTTGTTGCTCAGGACTGCCTTCTGCGTCCAATACGAGGTATGCGATAAATCTACCAACATACCAAGCCTGTTCATCTCACGAACTACTGCTCGTCCAGCAGAAGTTAGACCGCCACGGTGGTACGGAGTCGGCTTCGTCGTGCCATTAATGAGGACCATTGCTGCGTCAGCAAATGCATTGTGGCAATTCCAGGTCAAAGTTGCTGCACGCACACCCAAGCTGTGGTATAGACGTAGTGTAGATAGAGGCGCTGATTGAGGTATCTGATGAAGTCCCTCGATGCTGATCGGTGATATTAGTGATCTATTGGAATGAAATCTTGACAAAGCTTCAGGAAGTGGTGTTCGCGCAGGGGTGAAATCTGGGTACTGTGCCTGCAATCGATGCAAGAGGTCAATCTGCTGCAACGTGTGCGCAAGAGGTGTAGCGAATCTCTCATCAGAGAAATCATCACCACCATCTTCTGTGCAACCAACAAAGGCACTCCAGAAAGCTCCTCCTTGTCTACCTTCCCGCAATCGAGGCAGATCAACATGAAGCCCCATGCCCCCGTTTTCAAACTTGTCCTTGAATTCTTGGGTATGGATTTTATTCTTGTACTTCGCTCGTATGAATATAGCGAGGTCATTGTGCCCGTCAAACAATGGCGTCTCATCTAATATCTTAGTTACTCTTTCTGCGACTGTTCTAGCAGGTTCCGATGTAGGACGAGGCGATGTGGGATCGTGATTGGGGGACGCCTTCGGGCTCAGAACAGCTATCACCAGAGCGAACAATATAACACAGCTGCAGATGACTATGATTCTGCTCAAAGCGGATTTTGTCGACGTATTCGACGCGATGGAGCGCGTGTCATCCTCATCGTCGTCATATAAAGGAGCTGCGCTGGTATATTTTGACTGAGCATTGCTCTTTGGGTTAGAAAAGCCATAACCAGAGATCTCAGGCGAGGAATCGTTGTGAGGAAGCAAAGGGTCAAGCTCCGATCTCTTCGACATTGTTGCTGCAAGGTTTGATAAGTATCGCCTCTGTGCACCGAACGACGACCTGTTGTGACTATCAGCTAGTAGCGGCAGGTGACCGTCTGATTTATGCATTGCCCTCTCTGCAAGGCGCGAAGCTCTTACCAATCCATGTCTAGATGAAGCAAACGAACCTCGAGATGTGGCGGATTCGATCCCCGCAGCCATCCCCGAGATGCGCCTATCGGAAGAACAAACACGGAGGCCCACAGGGAAAGGCCCCACGGCGACATGTCGAAACCTCGATTGCTTATCGCTAGTACGACATGGTGTTGGTGATGCTTCTGCGCTTCCACATGATGCCTTGTGGCTGGTCTGAACGAACAACATACCTTTCACAACATGGTTTAATCGAATCGTCCCTGGTATCGCGTCAGATCCAAGGTCAAATACAAGACCGGACCTCCAAGGGGCAAGCCAACAGTCAATTGCACGGGACACGCCGCTTTGGCAGCCTCGTCAAGATGTTGTACCAATTTAAGGCACCGTGAGGTCGACTTCTATGCGACGACATAAGAGACTGGGGGAATCCATGCAGGTACGCTACCAGTGCAAGCTCGGAACATCCCGCAGTAGTCAATGCAGCGACTAGCCAGAAAAAGAAGCACCAACATAGAACATTGGCGTACCCGGATCTGCTCCCGGGGGAGATTTCATCATTGTGTTCGTGATAAACAGTTTAGACCTTGGATCCCATGTTACACTGTGCCCCTGTTCCCCCAAGTCACAGCCATTGGGTGATCCCACATGAGGTAAGTATTACGCAAGAACGGTAGAGTACAAGCATGCCAGGAACAAGATATAAACAACATGGTCTCAAAAATATTGATTTGCAGCCCATGTAGCATCACTTACCGTTCTCTACAGTCAAAATGCTTCTGCTAAGTATACTTTACCTCTGTTTCCTCGGTGTCCTGTTCAATGCTCTCGAGTACCACTTCGAACACTTACACGTGGAAAAGCTCGGGCAATTCCGAGAGATCATCATGACCATTGCCGTCGCATCTCTATACTCGGCCTATCACATTTTGTTTAACCATCAACAATCACAAGGAGCCACGAGTAACATCACAAGCCTGATCGCCTTTGTCTTTTACATCGCAAGCTTGTCCCTCTACTACTGGACGTGGACGACCACGTCTCCTTCGAACCTACCTGGCAACGGCCGCCTCGCAATCATTTTTGCTAGAACCAAGCCGAAATATGTCCTTAGTACAGGTCCATTTGCCTATCTCCGGCATCCCACGTACGCGTCTTATTTTCTTGGCTGGCTAGCTGTGGTGATACACACGAGAAGCCTTTTCCTGGTCGCTCTTCTTGCTGCCATGGCAGGCTTCTTCGAATCGGCAGCTCGCCTTGAGGAGAGGCAATTCATGGGACCCAATGTGGACGAAAAGGTTGCCAAAGAGTATGACACTTATAGACGGCAGACCGGAAAATGGATCCCGAAGCACCTGCTTTGGATATAGAGGTCGATAGTTAGAAGATGCTGTTTACCAAGTCTGCACCAGCAGTAAATCCAACGCCAAAAACAGCGGCATTGCCCAGATTCTTGCCCAGTCGCTTGATTCCACCCTCTTGCGGCCGAGCAGCTACAGGGTAAGCAGCTGGTGGTGGGTACGCGACGGGTTGGGGGTATGCCAGTTGTGGAGGTTGATACGCTTGGGGTGGTGGATAAACCATTTGAGGCTGGACGGGTACTGGCGGCTGATAAATAGGCGCTTGGACGATTTGTCTACGACTGTCTGGCGCATCATGGGAGTGATGGGTCTTCTTGTGACCATGTTCATGGTACCTATCGGCATTTACTATTGGTGTCGACGCTCGCCGTGATGTTTGAGCGTAGTCTGCCGGGCGGTGGGATGAACGTCCTTTGTATGCATCTGGTTTAGGTTCCCTAGGAGCATAACGATGAGCAGTCTCATAACCTGGGTCGCGAAAATGAACAGCTGCCTTTTCTTCGTCATGGTAAACTCGTGGTCGTGAATGTGCACGCTGATTGTTTCGCCTGCTCGGCGAAGGGCATCGCCTGTCTACTGCAACTGTATTTGACTCTTGGCTAGGACTTCTATACCGTCTAGCGACGCTTGACCTTGAATTATAATCGTACACAGCCACGGTGCCGTCGGGTCGTTGGACTGTTACGAGGTCTTCTGCATCGTCATATCTTGTCCTTCTCCGACCATCAGATCCAGGAGAGCTGTTTCTTGGGATGCGATATACGGTCTTGCGATTTGGTCTCGAGGCTCGGCCGGCATCCGTATATACGACAACTGCATCATCGTAGGGCGCCATTGCACGACTTTGCGCACAAGTGGCGAATATGTCTTGAATAGTTTTTGAGTTGCTGTCCGTTCGATGGCTCACTGTGTGCACATGGATCCAGAAAGTAGGCTACGTGTTCCTTTCCAAGTACCTAAGTCCAGTATTGACCTGATTATATAGAATAGCACCTCCTTGCTGCTGCACACCATCACGAACCGGGTGCCCAATAATGGCCATCCTGTCATGCTAAAGTGATGTCATTCGTCGTGATCTCACACTCCCAAGCCTGCCAGCCTCGCGATCGTTTAAACTCCGCTTTTCCTCAATGCAGTTGTCGTAGAAGCACCAATCTCGGTTAGCCCAATGAAAACCGAGGAGTATGATACACCCCACCTTGGAATTCATCGATCTTCCATGGGACCGCGTTGTGCTTGACGTGCCCATACAAAGAAAGATGTTATTGTCACTTACCGTACCACGTGGCCTCAGCCTGTCTCTGCTCGGATTGAGCCAGCTTTGGCCGTTGCGTCGTGCATCAACCGTCATTTGACATTCTCACTCCAGGCACCATTATGCTGTGGTTGGTGCAAGCCAGCAGACCAAGGCTGTGGAAGATCGTCCGAGCCATACCAAGCAGTAGGTCATATCAGTAAAAAAACCTAAAGACTTGACATTGCATGCATACCTTAGATTACGCTTTTCCAGCAGGAAGCCGAACACACAGTAGTGACAGTAGAACATAGATGGCACGCACGTGACACCGGAGATGCTGTAGTGGAGACGCGGTCATGAAGCAGGGGACGAGGAGCAGCCATAGCTTGCTAGCCCTGCGCTCTGGGATGATGCATTTACTCGTACTTCTGGGATCCTCGAGCTCTAGCATCGCTTCGTCAACCGCTCTCGAGCCCCAAGGACATTCGACAGTGTAAGTGTTTCATCTTGTTCGAATCCTCAGTCACCGGCACAACGCGTCTGAACCCAAGACACGCGCCGGATCGGTTAACCCCCTGTCTTTCCCTAGGAGTCCACACCGTGACACTGCATTTGCATGGGCTCTGGCACTTTGCGACGTCTGACATTCGATCTGCCCTTTATTTTTATTGTTTGCTTGCAAATCTGGTATAGAGATCGAGGCTGTACCTCAAAAGTTTTTGTGTTTGCAGTGTGCTCTACATTCCGTGACTTCCATGTCCGAAAACCATTCACGGAAACCGCGCTGACCTACAATTTCGGCAGTCATGTCTGCTAGCAACCCCTCTGGCGGAGTACGAAACCTTCGGGCTATGTTCGAGAACAAAGCAGGCGAGCAATCCACATCTCCACCAAGTCGAGATCGATCCCCAAATCCTTCAGAAGTGTCCGGCAGTAGCAGGGCTGCTAGCAAAGTTAGAGCCAGTTTCGTGGCCGTGGAAAGACCAGGCGACCTAGGCCAACCGCCTCAATTCGGCTTGAAACAGGTCCACGAAGACGCTATGGGCGACAACAACGAAACAACGATCGAATCGCAGGTAGCCACAGGCAGCAGTGCTGGAGAAGACAGGACACAAAATGAACCCCAGTCTCCACACGTCGCAACGCAACCCATAGATGGAGGACTGGGTACAATACTGAAAGGCTCTTCATTTGAGTCTGCCACACAATCTAAGAAGGCCACAGAAGCAAAGAACCTAGCACATACACTTAACTCGTCTCAGGTACAGAAGAAGGGCTCAAGAACGCCAGCAGCTGCAACAAATGGTTCCAAAGCTGCTTCCATGGTTGAAAAGATGCAGAACAACGACAAATCTACACCACCCACGACCACCAGACTTCAGACCACAAAGGCCGCACAACCAGTAAAACCACCGCCAACACGTCGAGTTGAGACGAAGTCTGCACCACGCTCTCCCACTGTCACGAAACAGTCCCCTACCACACCCAAATCTCCTGCAAGAACGCCCACCAAACCTTCCGGACAAACCGTTGGCCCAAGTATTATACGAGGAGGACCCGAAAAAATCAAGGCTGTCATGGAGTCTGCCAACAGAGCCAAAGAAACTCGAGCATCCATCACGAAGGAAAAGGAGTCGACTGTGGCACAATCGGGAAAGAGGGCGGGGACAGCGGCAGAGAAGTCAAAGGCCAATGGAGTCAAAAAGGACGAACCTCAATACCCCAAGTCTACTAGACGACCGAAGTCACCTACAAGACCTGCGAAGCTGCCCTCTGCAGCTACCGCTTCCACAGCCGCATCTGCAGCACGCACCGAAACAGGGCATGCAACGGACGGGACTTCCACCACTAAACCCACTGATAAGAAAGCCCCTACAACACGGCAGGCACCAAGAGTAGCTTCCACGGAGACGGCCTCATCGCTGGCAAAGAAGGCATCTCGAGCATCACTTACTTCCAACAACCCTACTGACAGGCCCAAATCCAGAGTCAGCTCAACCAAGGCTGCTGACCAGGGCTTCTTGTCTAGGATGATGAGGCCCACCACAAGCAGCGCACAGAAATTACACGATAAGGTGCAGCCTACTAGCCCACCTCGATCACGGAACGTACCAGCTGGTAAGGCGAAAGACCTTACGAAGAAGCCGTCGAGAATGAGTCTGACCAAAGCGCCTGTGCCTGAGGAAGAGTCAAAACCCATGGATGACGGGATCAAGGAGAACAAGGAGAATAAGGACAACACGGATGTAGAGAACGTCAAACTACCAGAATTGGGTGCAGTTTCGCCGCTTGCGGCTGTCAAGGAGGATCCCATGAGCAACACGGAGCATGCAAAGGACGCCGAGCCAGGAGATCCGCTAATTCAGCAAGAGGCTTCGAGTGCAAAAGGAGCGGAGGAGCCAGCGGAACCAGTAGCAGGCCAGCAGTCTGTGGAGATTGAGGGTTGATCACGACAACGTCTGTTGAGGCCGCTAAATCTTAAATGAAGGCGACCCATGCGTGTAATTGAGCGCTTTAGCGATTTTCCCTCATCAATCTAGGCATTCCTCTTGTATGTCAATGATCATGATTCTCACCGCTTAAAGATCCACACTCCGGCACTGGCGCTTCCGTGAAACTGTGTCTGGTACTACCCGGGGAAAGCAAGCGCCCAATCCTAGACAGATGGTTGCTCTGAATCTTCCTTATCCGACGCCTTCGCTATGCAGATATCACCATCCAAGCCGTTCAGAATATATCCTCCGTCTCTCTCGCTCTACTACTTGCATCTGGCCAAGCAATCGAGTGATCTCTCTTCCCTACTTCGTCCTCAATGAATACGCCTAAGCCAGCGAACGCACGCAATAATGACTCGTCGAAGTATTGCTGAAAGTCATAGCCGCCTGCAGCAGTCTGTGGGTCTGCCTTGACTCTATCGTACTTTGCAGAATGATATTCGTTTCTGAGTCCGTAGTAATCCTTTCGTTTGGCCATACCCATGAATGGATCGTAGGGAGCTCTGACTGGTGCCGCCACGATCTTCTTTAAGCCTTTGATTAGACCGCTAGGATCTGCTGAACCAGGAGCTTTTGCTTGTGGAGGTTTCACATTAGGCTTCAATGGATCAGGTTTTTTGAGCCCGTTCAATATCTGGTAGTCATTGAGCTTGTGTCTCGTAGCTGCAGCGTCTGTGCCGAAGACAAGATTCATGATCAATTCTTCCCGTAGCTCGAGGAAGTCGTCGAAGTCCCGCTTCGTCTCGAATTCTGCCTCCTTTCGATCGAGACTAGACAGTCAGCAAAGCATATGTGTTAACGACGCTGAGCTTACATTTTCGTGACATTGCGTCGTAAGTCAACCTCCCGCTCAATCTTCAAGTCTTCGAAGGTCTGAACCTTCCACTCTCGTTTCCAGAGCTGCTGCTTGCAACCGGAGATGGGGCATTCGGCCTTGCCCTGGACGAACTTGCGGTCCACGCAGCCTTCGCAAATGCGGTGGTAGCATTTTGGGTTGATCTTGAAGCGCAAGCCAGGGTTTGTCAAAGGGGTGCTCTTACACACCGGACACATGTCCGCCGCTACGGTAGTAAGTATACAGCCTCACCATCGTCTTGCAGTGGCTTCATCCCCCAGCCAGGAGACTTTGGAACAAGCTCTAAGTAGAACGGGGACAGTGGGCGAGCATGGCTGTGCACTTACTTGACAATGATCCGTCTTCCATCTTGAAGTATATTCGGATCCCAGGCTCATCGAAAAAGGTAGCACGTGAGTTTGGATAGAAAAGATCCTACAGATTACCGAGAAGTTGCTCTCATTGAACTCTGCATCACAGATATTCACAGATGCAGTGCTGGGAAGTGGGGTGGGTTTTGCAAGTGTGTTCTCATGAGATGCTCTGATGGTCGTCAATGCCAGAGCGTGGCGGTGGCGTTTTGCCTTCACTGTTCAGCCACACCAAAATCTTTGTCAATCATCACCACGTCCTTTTAACAATTATGCACATCTCACACACCTTCTGCCCGATCTTTTCTACAAAGCCTCCTCTTCTGGCTGTCTCTTGAGGTCATGGCAGAATCAGATTAGATGAAGCCTGAGCTACAAACATCATTTTTTGTACCTTGACAATCGGTCATGGATGAAGCGGCCTTACATCGCGTTGACCAGCAACGCCTGGAGCTCGAATCATCCATTGCCAAGTTGCGCAAATCACTTCGCCATTGGCAGACGTTAGAAATCGACTATGAAGGTCTTAGGGAGGAAATCCACCTGTTGCCCGAAGACAGCTCGTCTGAGGAGCAACTACAAGCTGCGCGAGACTTCCAACCCGAGGTTGTAGACGATAAGGAATTGTTGGAGCTATTCACAAGCGCTCAAGGAAAGTACAGACGGCCAGCGAAAACCGAGGACGTGCTGGTAAAACGCATAGACTATGTTTCACGTAATGTAGAGACAGTGCGCAAGCAATTATCTGATGCGGAGAAGAAGAGGAATGCCTTGTTGTTAGTCGGAGACGCGGACTATCGAGACGAAGCTGGCCTCCCGCTCACCGAAATCACGGAGGAGCTCGATGATTCAGGGGAAGTTATCTCGAGCAAGGTGCAAAGACCTGGAGCCGATGCACCACAATTAGTGGACGTTCTACGCAAAGCTGGAGTCACTGACCTTGAGGATACAGATGGCACGATCACAAAACCTGACGTGAAAGCGAAAGAGCCGACTTTGGAGGTGCTGTCAAGTGATGAGGAAGAGGCAAAGACAGAGTCACGGGGAGACAAGAAATCCTCCTCCATTCCTGGAATCACATCCCAGGCCAAAAGCACCGTGGATGATACTCGTCGATCGCCCTCGGTAACCAATTCAACTACTTCCTCGCCGCCCTCTGAGTCTCCCATCAAGGAGGTTGCAGCTTCCCTGAATCCCGAGGATGACGAAGAAGAGGCTGCGCTACGCCGCGAAATGCTTGAGTATGGCATGGATGAAGTCGGTGCTATCGTCGCGCAGCTCGATCTCGAAGAAGGCGGGTCTGAAATATCTTTCGATGAAGATGATCTCAACCTAGAGCTTGATTCAGATCTTGACGTTGAGGACGACGACATTTACAGTGATGGCTCGGAAGACGAAAAAGGCATGTCAAAGCGGCCCACAATTTCCAGCAAGTATCGACGCCAAATGGAAGAGCTAGAGAAGAAACTCGGTATCAAAGAATTCCAGAATGTAGGGCCGGCCCCAGCTATGCCTACCGAGGTTCAGGAACAGCTCGATCGGCCTGCACCCACAGAAGCAGCTCGCAAAGCAGCTATTGCGCGACATGAAGCAGCTTCAAAGAGCGTTTTGAAGCCGAGAGAGCAGACAGGAACCCACAATATGGATAAGAAACAAAAGGGGAAGAAGAAAGTTGCCTTTGCAGAATCTCTCGACATTGCGCAAGAAGACCCCTCTGCCAACAAACCCCCAGTAGAACAACTCAAAACAGTCGAGCATACTATCAATCCAATAGCAGAAGCGGTCGTAGAGCGCTCTACCACGCAAAACCAGCTGGCCAACACACCTGTCACACCACCAAAGAAAATCTCGAAATTCAAGTCCGCTCGTTCACAAACTCCACAAACGCCAATGCTCCCCCCACCTATCGAGCTTCCATCCAGAACTACAAAGGCTGTCCCAGAGGGTCCGGAAGGAAAGACCATCTCCGACGAACTGGTTGAGCGACCGAGTGCCAAGACTGCAGCGGTTTCCGCGCCAGATTTCGACGATTTCGACGAAGAGCTCCATCGCAGGGAGGTCGCAGTCGAATACTACAAAATGCGCAACAGGAAAATACACGAGCAGGGAGGCTTTGTAGGAGAGGGCGAGGAGGACAACTATGGTGACGAATTTGCGGCGAAACCTATCGAGGACGAAGAGACGGGCAAGACACGAAAGGTCAGTCGATTCAAGGCCGCTAGACTGAAATCATGAGCGGCGAGCAATTTATCCTACGTCGCAGAGACCTCAAGAATTACCATCGTGAAGCGGTCCTCACGAATCTTTGCCAATCCACTCTTTTTCCTTCCCATGCGTTGAAGTGAGCAGGTCTCTTACCTTCACTCTCCGGAACGTCACAAAGCATTTACTGCAAGCCAGCAATGGCAGATTGTGAAGTCGCAGCACTCCTATCTGCGACTTCACACATGACAGTTCCAAGATCGAACCATGTTGGGCTCTCTGAAGCTATGTCCGTCACTTCCCTTGACATGGGTTATTCGTTTCACCCAACACATCCTCTCTCTTCCACTTCACGGTCCTACTCGCCCACTCCCCCTGGGTCCTGCCTCACCTCTACATTATTCAATCACCAACCACACTAACGCCATGTGCCTCATGATGAATCCCTTAGGCCGCTTCCATCTAAAACCTGAGACCTATGAATCCCATACATTCGGTGATGTATAACAGATCTATGATCATTCTTGCGGCTCTTGCATTTGGTCTAAGCTATGCCTGTGGCACATATACACTGATATTCCTTCTGCTACCATTATACAGATCTCAATATCTGGATGACGTTCCCACGGCCTATATTCCAGTACTAGCACAATTTCTTCAAGCTAGGAGTAACTTGTCATAGACGTTCCCGACAAGCCGGAGGTAAAAACAAAACAGCACGGAAAGCTGTGCATACAAAAACAGGCCTCCGATATCACTTGTCTGATGAACTTCGTGCTCCCTGACCGCGCGCCTCAGTCAACCCATTAGCCAGACAGCCACATAAAGCACTCGAATCTCTGCAGCCAGCCAGATCATGGTGTACTTTCCAACTTGTTAGAAGTTATCAATAACACATGAAGAGGAGGCCTGTTTGTGTGCCGGTTTATTTCATACTCCGGGCCGTCGAGTCAGGCTGCTTGTGTTTCCTCATGTGAACGTCACCCACTGCTGACTCAGAGCGAGCGCTCTCAGTCTCAACACAGTACCTACAGGCCATCAACCCTTTCTGTATCCTCAGCTATAGGGCATTTCAACCATGGACACGGCGTTCGTAAAGGGGACTTCTTATTCATAGTCGGCCAACGCTATATCTCTAGTTCCAACGAACCTTAGCAGCAAAACGACAGTGAATATGCCATCGCTATCCCTACTCGTCGTCATGTTACGCCCTTGTACGGTGGGTGTGGGTCGGATACAATACATATCGAATCTTATATCTAAACTCTAATTTATAGTCTAGGCATCAACGTCGATAGCTGCGGAAATCCATGAGCTGAACAGGCGGTAAGTCTGCGAGGCCAACGTAACGCACGCCGAACGAATTACGGACTTCGACAAAAGCCTTCAGACGTGTCAGAAACGTGTGTCCAGACTAGCGGTTTTGAATAGAACACGCAACAGATTGAGAGGCTAATGCGGGCCGTGGTTCAGATGCCACGACAACCGTAGAACGAACAACGAACAGATGCCTCCAATGTCAGAGACATGGAGTGTGAGAAAGTTCTCTAGCAAGCTCAAGTGTACGGCTGAGTCCATGTCTGGGCTACCCCAGGGATGATTAATGTGCTTGCACATGAGAAAGAGAATGAAGTCGAGCACTTCAGTGAGCAGTTAGACCTTGATGATGTAACACAACATTGATTCAGTGCCTGGTAGAACGGTAACAGTAAGAGAAATTCCATCCCTAAACTCCATCTGAGCAGTTGCCGCTCCTTGAGATTACCCAGTAACACCTCGCTAACCCACGCGCAGTATCAAGTCTGACACATTGCGGTCCACTGAAACGTGTATATCTACTCCATCATACCCTCCTCAACATCCCTTAGTTGATCCAAGTGGATTCTGCACTCCTCCATCTTCTCTGCCCAGTAGCGCATGTCAGAACTTACTGCGCCATGCTTCTTGCTGCTCAAAGGGGCGTCAATAGCGTCATATTTTCGCCATGCTTCATCGTGTTTCCTCTTTGCACCCTCGAACTGCTCCATCATCATGTTTCTGACATTTTCCAAAGCTTGTGCTGGTGGGATTCTAGGTCTCATGGTTGGCTCTTCCAAGACTGCATCCTGGATTCTTTCCGTGATCTGAGCGGTATAGTCTTGCTTTACTATTGGCCTCGTTTGCTTCGAGGCTGGCTTGCTGATAGCCTGCTTGTGCTTGGTGGTCAGACGATGGCAAACATCGCAATTGTCGATGTGCTCTGGATCGTGGCTATGTAGGACAGTTTGTGCTTCCTTCGAAACCCGACGCTCAGCAGTCTGTGTTTCTGGTCGAACTTGTGGCTGTGGTTGTGCTAGTGTAATGTCCGGCAGTATGTACGCAGAAGTCATGTTCTCGTCAAGCGAATGACGGCGTCGGCGACGGGAGGTATTGGACGCCGCAGTCGGGTCGTCAAGGGCAGCACTTTTCGAAAAATCATCGGTGACTTCATCTACTTCCTGTTGTCGTGCTGGTTGAGCATGGGTGCTAAGCCTGCTTGCAACTCGCTTATCTTTTCGCTGTGGAAGGGCCTGCTCGACCGGCGTAGGCGACAATACACGAGCGTTCTCTGAGACACTCGCAGTCTGAGTGGGTTTGGGATCTGTGGCTGCTTTACGCATCGAACCTCGGCGCTTGGGCGTCTTCTTTGGTGACTCTTCAATTCTGCTGATATCAAACAGCTCATCTTCTACTCTTGGTTGAAATGGTTCCTTTCTTGGTGACGAAGGCTTGCGTGAGGTGGCTCGAAGAAGTCTCAGTTCGTGGATAGCTTCATCGCGTTCTCGAGAGATGTCCTTGATCTTTCTCATAGCATCCGCCAAGTTGTCTTGCAGCTCGCGCAATGAGGCGACTATCTGCTTCTCGTCTGCGGGAATTGTGTAGTGAATTTGTGCGTTGGGTAGCGCCCCGTGGTCAGGTATGATCTGGGAGGTATTCGGAATGTTCGAAGGCAAGATGTAGGAGGCTGTCAAATTTTGAGCTCTAACTGAGTTGGAGTTTGCACTAAAGCGTGTTGACTTCCTTGCTCGTCGCGCAGTGGGTGGGGAGTTGCCGGGTGTGTACATGACTTGGTAGTCGCCTACGAAGGCGTCTGCGGAATGGATGCTACTGTAATTGGTGAAGCGTGTGCCTCTGTCGTGCAGAGAGGAAGCCATGCTGTCGGCTGTAAGATACAAGGACGATCGATGCTGCGGATATATAAGTTGTTGTTCTCTAAGAACTCCAGTAACTGTTTGTTTACATTGACGTAGCAGAGGGAAGGTACGGCGAGGTGCGACAACTTCGGCGCGGACTAACCTTTCGCCGGCACGTTGGCGTTTAGGGTCCTGGGGTCCTGAATCTGCCCTGGAGTGTGGATCGAGGCCAGCAACAGGGTACCTAAGTATTATATTAGGGATATGGTTACGAGATCATCTCGATCATCTCGACCATGTCTTGCAGTGTCTTGTATAATGAAGAAATTACACATATATGCGCCCTCCCGAGCACTATAGCACCTTTATTTTCCATCCAACACCATCCTTGTTCAAATTGCTCATATGCTTCATATCAACCATAGATCTTGGAATCCTACATGCATCAAGATATCATCCCTCTGTACAGAGAACAGGATTTGAAACATCATCGCTGTACTACGAATCTTTCAGGGTGTCGCATGTGAAGTGCTCGTTGCTGAAGGGGTTACTGGTGTATTAGGCTCGGTTGCTCCTTCGACGTAAATGCTGGGTAAAGACAACCGAGGAAGCTGAGGAGCTGTACTCGCGACACGAACAGGCTGTCCACCCGCTCGTGCAACTCGCGTACTCGCAGCTCGTCGAGCTTGCATAGCAGCTTCATAAGCTGGTGCATCGCCCCAGTCTAGATGTTCGTAGTTCGGCGGCTGTGGTAAATCACTGGCGGGTTCTGGTATGCGCGAGTCGCCAATATCATCTGAACCCGAGCTCTCAACAGGTGTAAATCTGTTTGTCGTCGGAGATGAGTTGGGCGTCATGTCGCTGTAAGAACTCCGCGGAGCCCTGTCGTCTGGCTGCGTGGATATAGGAGTCGCTCGTCCTGGCGCGGAATTATCTAGATCGGAAACTGTCGTCGCAACGCTCGCAACTGAGCTGGTAGATCGACCTCGCACGTGAGGTCTTGACAGATTGGACTGTGCATACATGGAAGTAGTATCTGAGAGGCCTCTGCTTCTGCCTTGGCCTTCTCCCATGGGCGCTGCACCAGCGAGAAGCCCACCATGCTCAGATTCTTGACTGTTCGCTCGCAGTCTTGTGCCATCGTGACGAACATGACCGACTTCGGCATAGGTCACAGCGGACACTCTCCGATCTCTGCCACGAGATCGATGTTCTGCAATTAATGTTGCTGCTGAAAGGTCTGAAGTCGATGCTGCAGCTTGGTTGGCAGCAGTAGCTGCGGCTGTACGCGCTCTCGCCTCTCTTCGGAGTTCCTCCAGCCTTGCATAGTCACCACGTGCGCGTGCCTCCCGTCGTTCCTGGCGTCGTTCTTCTTGCTCCTCAATCTCGCGTCTTCTGGCCATACGAATCTGGTACAGCGAATCCATTTCTCCTTCTCTGCGCCCTTCCTCCTCTTCTTGAGTCTCCGGAAACTCAACAACAGTATCCATACCAGCACGTTCTCCTTCACGACCAAGCACTTGTTCCGTCTCTTTTGGAGTCTGAGAATATGCTGGCAACGTCATGACACTCCGTATACTGGTGTTCCGATCGACGCCAGCTGCAGCTGCTGCAGTGGCTGCACGTTCTTCCACGGGGTTGTCACCATTGTAAGCCGTGTTGCCTGACAGTGCTCTTGGCCGATCCTGAGAATTGATGGATGTATACTTGCGTCGAGGAGCCCAATCTAGCCATTTCTTCTTCAAGAACGCTGTGGGGATATACTTCGCGCTTCGTTTATTGAACCTCAATCTCCGTGCGACAACGTAGGATACAATGCAGGCTACCAGAAGAAAGACGAAAATTACAACGATCTGACCAGTCTTAGCATAGAAACAAGATTTAGGGCAGGATACACACCACAATAGTCACGTAATTGTAAGTCGAGGGCTCAATATCACTATTGTTGTTGCTATCATTACTTCCTGGCTGCTGGCCCTGCCCTTGCCGTCGTACCAGATCATGACCTATACCGATATACATTTCGCATTATTCAAACTTCGATAAGAAGGAGACCTGCTCCTGAGCTATGGCAGACGGGAGAGTATGTGAGGTCGAGTTGATGGGGCTGTGTTGGTAGTGGTTGCTGTTGTAAGCTCACGGCTTACGGACTGCGGCTTAAGGCCTGCTATTTCTGGGACTTGGTCGTAGGAACGTGATGCAATAAATGAACGATGGGTGTTGCTTGTTTGCAACTCAACAGGTGCTCCAAGTACGGAGAGTAATAATTGATATTTAATATGGTGCCGTGCACAACCACTGGCACAACTATAGACGCTGAGATAGGCCATGGCGGAGTGCAACAGGTCAGGCTTGCGTACCTTGCTAGAGGATGCAGGTAACACGACGCGACATCATGAGCGCTAGACGTGCAGGGTCCTCGAGTTTGGCCCCCACCGCAACCAGCTGAAAGCTGCGCCACATTCATCGTACCCGTGACACGAGCGTGATGCACTGATGATAGGCTGAAGATACCAAAAGACCACCACTCGCAATAGACGGCTGTTGCGAACAAGCTCCCGTTCCGTCGGTGATGGACCTGCTACGCTTTGTCACGGTCAAGATATGGTAATGCTTCAGCAAGGCAGCGAAAAGAATGCAAGGCACATATTCTTATATCTTACAACGAGTTGTATGCCTCAGACTGGCCAGAACTTCACCTTGCTTATATGTACAGCGATGGCTTTCACAGTAGAGCATGTAGATTGCAAAATATTGTTTGACTCATTTGTGTTGAGCTGCTTGATATATTTCAAAGCAAGGTTGAATGCAGCCGTAACATCATATCTCTACCGAGTATCGAAGTTTCGGACTGCTTCTTTGGTAGGATTGATTCAAGCAAGACATAGTCTGCCGCCTTAGTTCGTTCGTGGTGCCAGTAAATATTCATAGCATTTCCGCTGGACTCCATGTCCACGGCCCATCTCCATCAAACCCTTCAAAGCACGCTGATCTATCGGACAATACCCTCGAATCTGGTCTTGAACCACTTGACTGTCTCGTCCTTGTGCACCTTGTGCGATTGGCCGACCTTGGACTTGCATCGTCGTCTCCTTGCAACACGGGCACCTGGTCGGGTCCTGTTGTAATTGTCAGAATCTCATCCTTCGGACTCATATTTCTAGAATATTCTTACATGCAGCAGTAGAAGTCCATTCCGTAGATACCAATCGCTGGGTCATACTTGATACCGAGATCGATGTGCTCACTAATACCAAAACCGAAGTTGCCAGTCTCGGAGAAGTTCTTCTTCCTCAACTCGTACTCCTTGACCTTCAATCCACGCTCAAGGATTTCCTCGGCTTTTGGTCCTCGGACAGTGACGTGAACGGCGATCTTTTCATTACGACGGATACCGAAGGATCGGACGGTGTAGCGGGCCTTGCCTGTGGTTGACTACGTTAGACATTGCTCTTGCTCTTTTCAAGCTGTTGACCATTTCCACATACTGTAGACAGGGGTTTGACCAGAAAGTTGTTCGAGCACTTTGGCAGCACGAGTGAGACGATCACCAGACTCGCCAACGGAGATGTTGAGAACAAGCTTGTCGATGCGCAGCTCACGCATAGGGTTGGAGCTCTTGTCGTTGCCTTCCGCCATCTTGACTGATATTACACAGAAGTGGTGGTATTAACGATTGCGACAGAGGTTTGTAGATACGTGGGCTGCGAGGTTGTTCGTCGGAATTGATGATCTTGAATGGTCGAGTGGAGGATTTTTGGCACCAGCGTGCGCAGTGGGAAGCCTTGGCGCGCCGAGAGTTCCTGAGCTAACACGAATGGGGCAGCATGCATGTCCAGTTCAGCCTTTGGTGAAGCTTTCTGTTGCGCGGTCCAACTCATTTGTTACAGGATACCATACCACAATACCCGTCAGCTCGAGCCTACATATTTTATAAACAGATACTGTAGCCATTGACTGGCGCCCAAGAGGCTGCGGCGTTCTAAGGGACTATTTTTGCACAATAACATAAGTCGCACTCGTGCGCACCCACCCCATCATGGCGAACAAACAGGGGAAGATGGTACGTCGGCTCAGACCGGTCAGTCGCACTCACTAACATCTTTCTAGCAAAATCTGATCAACTATCGTATGCGCGTTACGTTGAACGATGGACGACAAATGACCGGTCAAATGCTTGCTTTTGACAAGCACATGAACCTCGTTCTAGCCGACACCGAAGAATTTCGCAAGGTCAAAAAGAGGCAGGCGAAGGGTGCTGCACCGGCTGCACCAGGATCGGCAACTGCGACAGTGGAGACGGAAGAGAAAAGGACATTAGGTCTTCTCATCCTGCGAGGCACAAATATTGTGTCGTGCTCAGTCGAAGGCCCCCCACCGTCAGATCCTTCGGCTAGGCTAGGACACAGCGCGCCAGGAGGAGCACCAGCCGCTATGCAAGCAGGCACGGGAATCAGCAGACCGGCCGGACGAGGACTACCAGTAGGCTTGGGTGGACCAGCAGCAGGTGTTGGAGGACCAGCACCACCTGGGGGATTTGGTTTTCCACCTGCTGGCTTTTCTGGGGGGGCGCCGCCTGGCTTCGGAGGAAGAGGTGGTCCACCTGGTGGATTGCCACCTGGATTTGGCGCACCACCCGCAGGATTTCAACCACCGCCAGGATTTCAAGGAGGTCCACCAGGAGGAGGTCGTGGCTTCCCACCTCCAGGGTTCGGAGGGAGGTAGAGACAGGGTGATGCATGCGAGGAATGACACAGTGTGCGTGCTGATGAACCGTTGGGATTCCTTTATCAAGCACCCCATGTTCGGACACGCGACAATGGAAACGACATTGCTACGCTTGGCTACTTCATGAATGCAGGCATAATGCTACCCAGACATGGATTGTCGGCCCTATGACACATCGCAGAAAGATTTGCGAAACGCGACTGATGCGTCGATGCAGGACCCGAGCGAGAAGCAAGCGGTCGAACCGAGATAGTCAAAAAGCAGCATCTGCGGTAGCAACGTTGGGAATTGCAGACACGCCCTGAGGCTCCGAAGTCGATAGAGTCAAAATCAAACAAGCCCTCCCGCGAGATGGAGGTAGACTCTACCCTTCGTGTACCTTGCTATGATATTTCAAATTGATGCTCTACAGTATATTGGCTGTTCTCATCTCGAGACTCCAACCTCGCGATCACGTGATCTTTGACCTCCGCTTGAACCTTCAGCCCTGTGGTTCTCCGAAAGCTCAACCGCGGACTCCTCTCAGTCACACTCCCATAATCCGCCTGCGCTCGACTCTTCCCTTCGATCTGAGCCGAGCTTTGATATCTGTTGTTGGTCTTTATACCTTTACTCAACAGCTTCTCATCTACACTTCCGCCATGGCTGCCGCCATCAAGGCCGTCAACGCGAAGATTCGCTCTAACAAAGTGCTGGACTACTTTTGCTCAACCCGTACGTCTAGACCTACCTCCACCGCGTTCGATACATGTTGGTGAGCTTCGCAAGCCACTCTGGAATGACATATCATACGTTTGACCGCCTTGCGACAGCGCAGGCCTGAAAGACCATATGCGCTCTACCTCCCGCTAACCATTCCTCGCTACAGACTTCTGGGGTCCAGCCTCCAATTTCGGTATACCCATTGCAGCCGTCCTAGACACGCAGAAGGATCCCGATATGTATGTTGGCGCTCTTGTGGTCCTCTCCACATGGACTCAAGCACCTCGAGCACGAACTCCTCTATTCCCACCGCACTCTTACCCGAGGTCTCCATACAGCTTACTAACAACACCGCCAGCATCTCCGGTAAATTCACAGCCGCCCTATGCCTCTACTCTGGAACATTCATGCGCTACGCATTCGCCGTAACACCAAAGAACTACCTTCTGTTTGGATGCCATGTCGTCAATTTCGGAGCACAAGTCACACAGGGGTATCGGTGGTATGACTACTGGTAGTACGTATTCCCCTTTTCGAGACGCGCACAGTGAATGTTGTAGAGAGCCGTGACATGAACACCACAGTTCACTAATGGCATACGGGTGGACTGATGGGCTGACTTGTTCACAGCATGGGTGGACAAGACAAATGGGCCAAGCTCCGCGCAGAAAAGGAGAGTTTGACCAGCAAGGCCGACTCACTAGCGAGTGATGCGAGCGCCAAGATGAAGGGCGCGGCGGATGAGGTGAAGAGCAAGGTTTCGTGATTGCCTAGGTCGTTGCAGAGAGACTGGGGGCGTTGAGAAATGCACGACATGGCCACGTTCAGCGACATGACATATGGGACGGAAAACGCAGCCGTTCGTGACCAGGAAGTCGTCGTAACTGAGGGATGGACCGATGAACTCGAAGTCGCGAGGGTGTTTAGTCTGAGCGTCTGCACGTTTTTCTCGAGTGAAATACAAGATACCCCGATTTTCTTGCAGAGCTTGACACACATTTATTGGGTTTGGATACCTCATATATCAGACCGGATACCGAATGGCAGGGTCGGCCATTTAACTCACCTCCCAAGAACATGCATGGCCCCTTTTCCAGCCCAATCTTCACTCATGCGCTGTAACCCGCTTACCAGGAATCGCTAGGATCGTTTGTTACCCGACCGCCTTGAACTCGACGTTGTTCTTCACCAGCTCAGGTTGTCCGCCGGACAACCGTCGTATCAGCACAAGCCCATCAATTTCCGGCCCAGTCATTATACAGAACCCACGCAACCACCCCACGCAAGCATATCAAATCCAAGCTCCTCCATCAACACCTCCGCCTTCGTTCCACCTACACAGGCACGATGAGTCCCCTCAACCTCACAAAGGAAACCTGCATGTTCATGTTCATGTCCATGTTTCAAATCCCAAATATCTAGTGATCCCGAACACAAAACGGTCCAACCCACTATGACCTCTCAGAGACCTAGGTACCTACCAACTACAACGATAAGCCCCCAATCCGCCATTCAACCCAACCACGCCCAAGCTCACAAAACGACCATACCTCATGTTCCAGTCCGACATATCCGTCCGTGCACAATGCATCGGGGCTACACACCACCGTCTCACTTTCGCCTCCTCTTCCACATCCACTACCGCGCATCACAAGACTCGAAGTGCTTCCCAGCCCGCCGGCTGTCTCTACAAAAACAAAACCGACACACGCAAACAAAGACAGGGCCAACTTGTTTTCCATCCGCCTTGACTCTCGTGAAACTAGTCCAGGTGCTTTAGATAGCTGGAGAGAAAGAGTCACGCCGTGGGGTTAGACTGTCCGTAGCAAAGAATGATCAAGTGCTTAAAACTCGATCTACCTGGCTTAACCGGCAGGTCTTTGACTGAGATACGCTGTTAACGTTGACTTAGGGACTTAGGGAGTACCCCCCTCTACCGGATACAAGCGACGTTTGGGGGTACCTACTTTTTGAAATTTGGTAAGCTTCAGGTGCCCGTTTTGGGTTTCACCTGCGGCTTGTTGGCAGCGCCCATCCCATTGAAGAATGAGGATCAACTGCGAAGGGGAAGGTGTTGGAAGGGTATATGGATAAGGTCAAAATCCGTAAACATTGCAAGAAATGAGGATGTGAAGCGTGAGAAGAGATCAAAAGTTTCGAAATTCCCCAACTCGCTCAGGCTAATAATACATAATTCCGCCTCAACGCCGGCTCACTTTCCCAACCTCCTAGTGCTACTTGTTCCAGTTTACATACAATCTGACCGCTGTTGTTGACCTGGGATTACAAAAACTCTGCGATACGAACGTAGAGCCCACATCTTCATCCCTCGTGGCTTTACGGGGTCATCGCTCAAGAGCCGGTCGTGAACTTGCTCCACATTCCACCGAGAATGCCTGGGTTTTGCTTGGTGTCAGCCCAGCTGGCCTTGCGGGCATTTGCGGCTTCATCTTGCGAGGAACGCTTGTGGGCGTTAAGACCAGCGTATTTTTGGTCGGTTGATGACTGTAATCGTTGTGTTAGTATGCTGGTACAGATTCCTTGCAGTATGACACGGGGAGGATGTATTGAGATGGGGGGACATGGGCATGGGGGTATTGCTCCCAAAACTGTGGGTTATGGCAGAAATGGCAGGAAGAACTTCTGATGAGCAGTTACAAAGGCATCATAGCCCGTACGATCTCGTGAGAAACATGTGTACATGTTTTATGGATGCTCGGCTCATGGGTAAATCATGGATAGAAGAGGAGGTGTAACGCTTACTCGTCTCCTGCTCTGCTGCGTAGGCTCCTGAGGCTGCTGGCTCACAGTAGCTGCTTCCTGCTTGGGCGGACTATCAGCTGCAGAGGCTGCGCCCTGGGATGAAGTGCTGTTGGAGCGAGGCTTGTATCCGGATTGCTTGAAGAACATCTTGTCCGTTGTGTTGGTTGGATTTTATTGAAGAGTTTTGGCGATATCGAAGCTTGTTAGAGGAGGATTGGTTTTTGCAAAAGACTTGGAGGTTAGTTGACTGCAAGGCGTATTGGGAGGGGCACAGTCAATATGTAGGTAGCCAGGAACTCGAGAGTCAACGCGTCATAAGCACGTGCGAGAAGGCTTCAGCACGTCCCAAGTTGCAAGTGCGATCAAGGCTTAGATCGGGCTTGAAAGTGACAGGTACGATATGGGATGTAGATCTGGACAGTGGAGGCCGTGGAAAGGAACACGAGAGTACATCCACCTACCTTTATATACCTTGTGTATGCAGAGTCCCTCGTGGCTCGCACTCTCTCCCACCACCCCGCTCACACGCCCGTTTGCCTTTTCCGCGCCCTAGGCGTGCACAGCCGAACAATCAATGGCTGGCAGTTGATAAGCTGCAGCATAGCAGGGGCAGAATATCCGATGAGCATGCGAGGCCTTGTCACAAAAGGCCAGTGAGATGGCAGGTAGAAAGCATGACGACGACGGTTGCATGATAAGTCGACCCCGACGGCGCTAGTGTACCCCGCGTGGAGTTCAAGCTGGCGGATGCTCTACCAATAATGATCAACCTTGCGGAAGAACAAGGACGGTGACCGTAGGAGCCAATCATGGGTAGAGAGAATGTTCTGATCATGGTGTGGACATGCCCCTTCTCGTAAGCATTCGTCAGACACGCTTGGGCCATGATAATACCCAGTTATCACATGTCAAAGAGCTGACTATGATAGAACGTGGATAACTGAACTCAGGCCATACTCACCACAGATCGATGTCGAAGAACAACACGTCCAGCGAATATTGGCTGTATTGAATCTATAAATGCACGGTTTAGTGATGCGGTCATGCATAACCTGATGTCTCGAAAGACAATTTTTATCATAGAATACTTGCTGTCCGTTGGGTATAGTATTGTACTGATAAAAGCATGCTAATCCTGACCCTGGTCCTTTCCCCCTCGCGTTTAGGGCATGGTAGCCTAATGCGCTTTCATCGTGCCTGTGTTCCACCTGCATCAATCTCGATCTTGTCAACATCATTTGGCAATCTTGCATATCAAGTCCGAACCACTAACAGAATCACCTTCCTTGACCTGCAAGTCACTGACCTTGCCTGAATGTGGCGCGCTGATGACCATCTCCATCTTCATGGCGCTCAGGACAGCCACAGGATCACCCTTCTTCACTTCGGAACCATCACGAGCTCTGACTTCGACCACAACACCACTCATCGGGGCGCCAACCTGGCTGCTGTCGCCAGGATCGGCCTTTGGTCTACTGGTGTTTTCAACAGCAGCCTTGTTGTCGTCGATGGTAACCTGTCGCACTTCACCATTGACCTCGTAGAAGACCTCGCGCTGACCAGTCGCCTCGGAAAGAGGTCCGACGG
>Ga0210040_10001135_pt1 | contig 41232 bp, 55 predicted proteins | sample CryGeyCG12114_NA_FD_185462 | JGI IMG/M metagenome (GOLD analysis project Ga0210040, IMG submission 185462) | Groundwater microbial communities from aquifer - Crystal Geyser CG19_WC_8/21/14_NA (SPAdes) (version 2) | ecosystem: Environmental > Aquatic > Deep subsurface > Groundwater | place: USA... | reverse complement strand
GTTCCCGGAGATTCAGGAATGGACCGACTTCTGCGATCCACACGGCACGCAGCGCCGGGACACGTCAGACGAGACCTCCATCGACATCCTGCGCAAGCACGGCATCCAGCCCAAGTACGTGGACGTGGGCATCGAGAACGGTCTGGAGGCCATGAGTGCCGGACTCTGCAAGCTCATCGACGGGAACCCTCAGTTCATGTTCGACCGGGTGAATGCGGCACTCCTCATCGAGGGACTGGGTGGAGGCTACACATGGCCCATGCCTCGACCGGGCCAGAAGATGAAGGGCACGCCCGTGGCTGATGGCTACTACGAGCACCCGATGGATGCCTTCCGCTACATTGCCGTGAACCTGGAGAAGGGGAGCGGGCTGAACTTGAGCGCGCACCGCAAGACTCTCCGTAAGATCAACTCAACCGGGAGCTAGACATGGGAACCACAGCAATCCAGCACATCAACGTCACACCTGTAGAAGACCCGCTTCCCTACGAGCGAGACTCCAAGCGCGCGAAGAACTGGGCCGTGGACGCCCGCGTGGTCGAACGCATCAAGAACGAGCTGGTCCCCCTGCTCACCGACGTGCGCACCCGGAGGCAGCCCCTTACGGACATGTGGAACCGGCTCTTCAAGGTCTGGAGTCTTGAACACACCGTGAGGATGTACGTGGGGACGAGCAACCTCTACATCCCCGCCGGCAAGAAGGCGCTGGAGACGCTGGTCTCGAACCTCGTGGCGGGCACGTTCCCCGGGGACGACAACTTCGGCATCTCGGCACGGAAGCAGGAGAACGCCGGACTCGCCAACGATGTGAAGGAGATCCTCCGCTACCGCATCGATCACTCAGCCTCAGTCCGCACCGCGGCGGAGGTCTACTACCGGCAGCTGGTCACGACGGGGAACTCGCCCGTGAAGCTGCACTACCAGAAGAAGGTGCTGAACACGCGCAAGCGCAGCCGCAAGGTGGATGAGCTGGCCATGCCCGTGAACGAGGATGAGGTGCTCTTCGAGGGACAGCGCTTCGACCCGGTGGACGTGGGCAACTTCTTCGTCTGGCCGGAGAACGTGAACCGGATGGAGGACTGCGAGGTGGTCTTCGAAGACTTGTCCGTGTCCCTCGGGGAGCTGCATCGCAGGAGCCGCCAGGGGGTCTACGACCAGTCCGCGGTGGAGGCGGCCGGTAAGGGCCTCGGAGACAGCGGCCACGGGCGCAGGCGCACGAGCGACAACAAGCTCCAGGCGCAGGGTCTCGCAGGGCACGAGCAGGGCAAGGTGACGGGGTTCAGCTCGGTGGACATCACCGAGGTCTGGCTCGACTTCGACCCGAAGGCCAACTCCCGCGAGGAGGAGGAGAACCCGGTCCCCTTCTTCATCACCGTCACGTCCAGCGGGGAAGTGCTGCGCGCCATCGAGAACCCCTTCTGGCACAAGCAGCCCCCCTACCGGATGGGCCGCATGGGCACCGTGGTGGGCCGGGTGTACGGCACCGGCATCGCTGAGGGCATCGAGCAGCTCCAGGTGCTGCTCAACGACCAGACCAATCAGGCGATGGACTGCGCCACCTACGCGCTCAATCCCATCGTGTTGACCAACCCCAACGGTATCCTGGGCACGCTGCCTGAGATGGAGCCTGGGGTGCAGTTCCTGGTGAATGACATCAACAACGCGGTGAAGTTCGACCGCCCTCCGGCAGACCTCATCCAGGTGGGAGGCATCCTCACCGCGCAGACGGCGAGCATGATTCAGGACTACTCCAACTCGCCTGCCGTGCTGAGTGGTGGAAGTGCGCCGGGTAGGGCATTCAAGACGGCGACGGGGATTGGCGCGGCTCAGAGGAACGCCACGGTGCCGTTGCAGGAGATCATCCGACTTTCCGAGAAGGAAGTCTTCCAGCCCATGCTCCGCATGTTCTGGTCCCTTGAGGAGCAGTTCGGAGACCCGACTCTGCCCTTCAACCTGCTCGGGGTGCAGAAGGTCACGAAGACCATCCGTGACTTGGTGGGTGACTGGGACTTCGAGTGGTTGGCCTCGACCCAGACCACGAACCAGCAGGTGAAGAGTGGCCAGCTGATGGAGTTCCTCAGCCTCATCATGAACCCGCAGCTAGTGCAGATGCTCCAGCAGAAGCAGGTGGACGTGAATCCTGTGCCGATCCTCTCGCGGCTTTACACCGAGGGCTTCGGCTTCCGAGACATTGACCGGGTACTCATGCCCATGCAGGCCATGCAGCCCCCTGGTATGCCCGGTCAACCCCCCGGTATGCCGCCTGAGATGCAGGGGGGTATGCCGCCCGAGATGGCGCCGGGTACGGGAGCAGGTCCCGAGATGGACCTCCCCGAGGAGCTGATGAACAACCCGGACTTCATCGCAGCGAGGCAATCAGCTGACATGATTGCAGCGGGCGAGGGTGCGGACAACGCTCCAGACTTGACGTAGGCGTAGCGTATCTACGACCCTGGCTACATGAACCAGGGATACACACCGCCGACAGCAGAGCACGTAGAGCTGTACCGGGAGGCACTCGATGTCCTCGTGAAGTCTCCCGGTTGGGCTCTCGTGCTGAAGTACATGCAGGGCCAGAAGCAGTTCGCCCTCAACGGGATGCTCGCTGCTGGCACCCAACCCCACGAGATTGCGCGATCAGCCGGCGCCTTCGCTCAGCTCACCGAGCTGGAGTCCTGGCCACAGCGTAATCGTGACCTTCTCACTTCACAGCTCAACGCACTCAAGAAAGGGAAGTAGACCATGTGGATCAACGGACGATGGGTTCCTCTTGCAGCACCCGAAGGCGACGCAGGCGGCGGCGGTGCACCCCCTCCCCCTCCCGCTGAGGCAGCTCCGGTAGCACCTCCCCCTCCGCAGCCGGACTACGCGGCCATCATCGCGCAGCAGCAGGCGGCGCTTCAGCAGATGCAGCAGCAGCAGCAGGAGCTGATGCAGCGCTTCGCGCCGCAGCAGCGGCAGGAGGCTCCGGACGAGGAGGAGTACCTGGACCCTGCGGTGAAGAAGCAGCTGGAGGCCATCAAGCGCATGAACGCGGAGTCCACGCTCCAGCTCCAGGACCAGATGGATCAACGCAACTTCATGGACGAGGTGCAGAAGAACGGCATCGACAACGAGACCGCACGTGAGGCAGCGCAGCTCCATGCCGCGTGGCTCCAGCGCGGGATGCGCGTGGGCAATCAGCCCCCGAGCCGCATCGATGCACTGGTGTACGTGGCTGGGGCGCAGGGCATGAAGGCGAAGCAGACCACTCGCACCGCTGCACAGCAGGCTGAGCTGGCGCGTATCGCCCAGAATCAGGACGCCACGCTGGGTGTTGGCGGAAGGGCGACCCGTGCAGCAGGCGCACCGGACCTTGAGAAGATGTCTCGGAAGGAGCGAGTGACCACCGGATACGCCGCAGTCTTGGACACCGAGGGGTTCTGACCTGTAGTCTTTTCGGCCAGGGGTGGAAAGCCACCCCCGTGTACTTCCACCCCTGGAGCGACCGATGCCCGTAACCTCAGCAAATCTTGCCGCCGACGTTGGCAAGTTCATCTCCGACACGCTCATCGAGCGTTCGACCCTCATCCACCGTTTCCCCCAGTTCGCGAACAAGATCTCGCTGACTGCCGGGATGGGCAAGACTGCCGAGTTCATCAAGTACAACCGGACGGATGTCCCCACGGACAAGCTTGTGGAAGGCGTGACTCCCTCCGAGACGCCGTTCACCATCTCCCGCCAGACCATCACGGTTGACCAGTGGGGTATGTACATCACCCTCACTGACGTGGGCATCGTCACCACCAAGCACCCCGTGCTCAACGAGGCGCTGGACCTCGTGGCCGATGCCATCGCCCGGACCCAGGACTACCAGTTCGCAGAGGTCCTGAACGCGGGCACCAACGTCCAGTTCTACGACGGCTCCCGACTCTCCCGAGGAGCCATCACCCTCGCGGACACGTTCAAGTCCGCCGTGTTCGACCGGGCTCGGACGAACATGAACACCCTCGGTGTCCCGGGCTACAGCGGTGACATGTTCGCCGCGCTCGTCGGACCAGAGGTCGAGGCAGACATCCTGGCTGACCCGACTGCGGTCACGTCCTTCTCCGCAGCTCAGCTTGCGCAAGGTGCGGACAAGCTGGAGAACGGCAAGGTTGGGAAGTGGCGTGGCATCGAGCTGTTCCGCTCGAACTTCATGCCGCGCTTCACCCGCATCGCCACGGTCGGTGCGCCCGTCGCCGCAACTGGCGGCTCGCTGACCGGCACCGTGTACCACAAGGTCACGCGGAAGAACCTCGCCCGTGGCTTCGAGGAGGACATCCAGGTCGAGGCGTCCACGGTGATGAGCACCAACACCCGTCTCACCTTCACCGCTCCTGCGACCGCTGGGTACGTCTACAACGTGTACGCAGGCTCGCTGACCGGCGACGCCAACATGTTCCTCGCCCGCGAGAACCTGCCTGCGTCCACCGCGTTCAACCTGGACTCGCTACCCACCAGCGGCCAGACCTCGCCTGCCACCCCGGCAGCGGGCGTCACCGTCCACCCCGTCTACATCTTCGCGAAGAACGGCCTGGACTGGGTTGAGCTGAACGAGCTGGCGATGAAGGGCACCATCACCCCTGCCGGGGCGACGGACTCCGACCCGCTCAGCCAGCGCCGGAAGGTCGGCACGAAGTACATGGCGAAGGCTGGCATCCGGGACAACGACCGCGTGAAGCGGATCGAGCTGGCTTCCGGCTTCTAGCTCCAGCAGTATCTGACTCACCCTCCCGGGGCAGGCTGGAAACGGCCTGCCCCTTTTCATACCCAAAAAGGAAGATCATCAAATGCCCTTCACCAAAGAGTCCGCTCGTCGTGCAGTCCTCAAGCGGCACGCAGCAAAGAAGTCCAACGACAGCAAGCTCGCTGACGCAGCCGCAGCGCGGGAAGAGTCTCGGATGAACCGCGCCGAGCCCCTTGAGGCGCTTGTGGAGCAGGTCCAGGACGCACCCGCGAAGAAGGAAGCAGCTGGCGCCTCACCCGAGGTGGTGCAGATTGCCAAGGAGTCCCTCGATGCCCTGCTCAAGAACATCGACATCCTCACCGGCAAGGTGACGAAGCTGGAGCAGCGCAAGCTCATCGAGCCCGAGCAGGGTCTCCCTGCCGGCGCGAAGTGCGCTGCCTGCGGTCAGTCCATCCGCGCCTGCAAGGGCAACCACACCACCCTGTGGGTCGCGCCTCGGGACCAGGACATGTGGAAGTTCTTCAGTGGCATCAACTGGAACGGCGTGAAGTACGCGGGTCGTCAGGTGGTTCCGACCGAGGCAGTGGACGCCATCCTCTCGCAGATTGGGCAGTGGGAGATGCAGGAGAGGCGGCGTCACATCCCTGGAGGTAAGGTCTTCGGGGACTTGGACATGAAGAACGCGATGCAGGGTCGCACCGCGATTATCTGATGGGAGCAAACCATGGCGCTGGTAACGAATGACGAGTTGATCACAGAGGCGTTGGAGCTGGCCGGAGACAGCAGCCTGAAGCAGAGGGCGCTCTTCTGGCTGAACCGCTGGGTCATCTCGGAGTCGAACAAGGTGCCATGGCCTCACACGCTGGTGACTCACGGGCCGGTGTCCGTCTCAGGCGGCACCTCTCGGCTGCTCCTGGGGCTTGAGGGCAGCGAGCTGATGAACCGGGTCCACTCCATCCGGGGCATCCGCCGCTGGAGTAGCGCCGCTGGAGCAGGGCGCGGCATGCACTTCAATGGGAGCGAGGAAGTCCGCGACCAGTCCCCCGGTGCCTGGATGCGTGAGTTCTCCCGCGACACGGGCATGCAGGTGAACACCGAAGACCTGGGCAACTCGACCTGGGCACTCAACTTCAGCCCGGTCAGCAACGCTCAGATGGATCTCCTGCTCTACCTCAAGCTCGTGCCCGAGGTGCAGGAGCTGGGGCAGGTCTCTCCCTACCCCAACCACGAGACGCTGGTGCAGGCGCTCTACTGCTACGCCCTCAAGCACCAGAACGACGAGCGGCAGATGGCAGAGGAGAACAAGCTCCAGCGCATGGTGCAGGAAGACCGAGCCGTCTTCCTCAAGCTCGGCGGCAACAACCAGCGGATGAACCTTTCATCTCGCACCTTCCCCGGACGGAGGCGCTAATGCCCGTAGGTAATCTGACGATCCGCAACCTGCTTGGAGTGAACCTCAACTCCATGGATGCGGACCTGAAGGACAACGAGCTGGCCTGGGCCAAGAACGTCTACGAGGGGAAGCGCGGAGAGTTCTACTCGCGCCTCAACTCCAAGGTGCAGCCGTCATCTGTCACCTTCCTGGACGCGAGCCCCGAGACGTTCGTGGACCTGCACTTCTTCCGGCATGACTCGCTCGTGTCCGGCTTCGCGTACATCGCCAAGTCGGGCAACCTCCCCGCCATCAAGCACTTCACGGACCCGACCTTGAACTGGGCCGGTCCGACGAGCACACCGCAAGCGGGCTCTGCGAGCAGGTTCGACCGACCCGCGTACCTCACACACCTGGACAAGACGTACATCTTCAACGGCCAGGGCCGCGGCTTCGTCATCACTCACGGCGTGGATGCGGTGACGGAGCTGACCTATCTGGAGAACGTCCGCCCCACCGTGGCGTGCAAGTTCCGCGGGCAGTTCGCCTTCGCAGGCTTCGGCAGCCCCCAGAAGAACGCCATCAAGTTCTCCGAGATTGAGCTGCCCGAGACCATCCTCCCTGACGAGAAGATGCTGCTCATCGGTGACAGCGAGGAGCGCATCATCGAGCTGGTGGAAGTCACCATCGAGGGTGGAGACCAGTACTTCGAGCCCTACCTGCTGGTCTTGAAAGAGCGCTCCGTGTGGATGGTGCAGGGGGACCCGCCGACCGAGCTGGACCTGGGGAGTGTCCGGGTCTTCCCGCTCATCCGGGACGAGGGGTGCGTGGGTAAGGGCACCGTCATCGAGACCACGCACGGGGTGGTGTGGTGCTCGGGCAAGAACGTCTTCATCGCCCCACCGGGGGATAAGCCTATCCGCGTGGGCAACAACATCAAGCCGCTGCTGGAGTCCTGCGACAAGACCAAGCCCTGGCAGTGGCACGCGGAGTTCTTCAACGGGGTCTACCGGCTCACCGTCCCCAAGGCGTTCTACCCTGAGACGATCTATGTCCCTGCTCCAGGGACCCCTGCCTACGTTGGACCTTCCGAAACCAGCTACATCGCCAACGAGCAGTGGTGGCTGGACCTCGACAACTTCAGCGAGGCACGCGAGGGAGAGGAGCGCTTCAAGTGGTGGGGTCCGATGACGGTCCCCTCCGGTGGAATGGCCGTGCTGCCTGCCACGGTGAGTACTCCTGAGCGGCTGATGAGTGTGCTGGAGCTGCGCGGGTACTACACCGAGTTCGGCACGGTGAACCGCATCGACCAGTTCAGCATCGAGGAGCTGGACGTGGAGACGGCTACCGGCCGGGATCACGACGGCGCAGTGAGCAACGCCCTCCCCGTCGTCTATGCGGACATGGAGATCCGCTTCAAGGCGTTCGATTTCGGGGACCAGACTGCACGCAAGTTGCTCCAGGCAGTCGAGTCCTCGTACAGCTACAGCGGGACGGAGAAGCCCGAGGTCACGGTGGAGACCGGCAGTACCCGGGCTACCTTCCCCATCTCCAGCGAAGTGGGCGCAGCAGGGTTCGTCCTCGACGTGGCATCCCTGGACTTCGCACTGCTCGGGGAGGGCATCAAGGTGGTGGGGTATCGTCCTCCGGGGGGACTGCGCCTCGCAGGGTTCAGCCTCCAGCCCACGTTCAAGCTGCACTCTACCGGGCGAGCACGCTTCCGCTCGCTCACCATCCGCATCCGACCCATCGCATCGAGGCCCCGATGAACAAGTTCTTGCAGTACCTGGATCGCCACAGCCCCACGCTCATCTACGTCTTCATCGCCATGATGTTCCTCGGGAGCATCTTCGGCGCGGCGCAATGCAGTCAGGCCCACGCCCACAACCAGACTCCCGCCGCGTCCACCTTCTCCACCGGGCAGACCCTCACTGCTCAGTCGCTCAACGACACGGTGGCTCACCTCCACAACACCCTGACGGGCGGCATCCTCAACGAGAACATCTCCCCGCTGGCATCCATCGACACGACCAAGCTCGCGGCGGTGGACTTCATCCCCAAGGGGTACGCCCGCATCACCTCGACGTGCACCGGGTCCACGACCGCAGGCACGGCCTGCACCATGAACGTGAACAAGGGCAGCTTCCTTGCCACGGGTGGCTGGGGCATCAAGACCAGCGGGCAGCTGGGCCGGTATCAGGTCCACACGTCCAGCCCACGCTTCGGCGGGAACCCCATTGTGCTGGTCACATCGAACACCGCGGGCATCTGGTGCAACGCGGTGGACTTTGCCAACTCGGTGAACCCGCAGTTCTATGTGGAGTGCAAGGCATCGGGGAACACCTACGCCGATGCGCTGTTCACCGTAGTGATGTGGTGAAAGGGGTAGATCATGGCGAAGTTCTACGATGACAAGGGGGACCAGGGCGCGGACTACGCACTCATCCGCGGGTCCATCGGAGGGAAGTACAGCAGCGTCCAGGACTACAACCAGAACAGTCCAGGTGCGAAGGGTGGCACAGCCTGGACCTCACCGATTGCTCCGCAGATTACGACGCCGATGCAGGCACCCGACAGCAGCCCCTTCGCACTGGGAGGTGGAAGAAGCGGTGGTGGGTACGGCAGCCCGATGGGCTACCAGGATGAGAGCGACCAGCTCTACCGAGGGCTCGACAACTACCGCAATCAGATCCTTCGCAACTACGTGATGCGGTACTGGAGATAACCAATGGCGACCAATCGACTTGATGGAATGAGCATGGCGGGAGTGGCGGCGGACCCCTACGGCCCCGGTGCAAACGGAGCGTCCTACCCCGGTGCAGCGGGAGCTGGCGCACCCAGCTGGCTCGGGCCTGCAATCGGAGGTGTTGCCACCCTGGGTGGGGCACTGCTCGCGAACCGCGGAGGCAGCAGCTCGAACTTCCAGGGCTCGCCGCTCCCCTTCACGCAGGAGATGAGCGGGACGATGGCGGACTACGGCTCCCTCATCAACCAGTACAAGACCATGAGCGCAGACCCCCGCTCGCTCGGGATGGCGGCGAACCTCTCCAACCGACAGGCAGCTCTGCGCGGCATCCAGGGTCCGCTTGCAGTGGGCATGGCCAACAGCGCACAGAGCGGAGTGCTCCGGGACTTCGAGGCCCAGCGTGGGCAGCACCTGATGAGCCTGATGAACGCACGTGCCACCCTCGGGCAGCAGCTCCAGCTCGCTGAGCAGCAGCGGCGCAAGGAGATGTGGGAGCACATGCAGGGCAAGGCAGCCGCGAGTGACGCACGCAACCGGGCCATCGGAAGCGGCATCGGCACCGCAGGTGGAGCCGTTCTCGGCAGCGTCATCCCCGGCATCGGCACGGTGGTCGGCGGCGCAGCAGGTGGTGTCCTCGGCGGTCTCGTGGGAGGGCTCTTCTGATGCCTGACTTCCTGAACTACTACGGGCCGGGGACTGCCACCTTCGTGGACCCCTCGCGCCAGCTGGAGCGTGGGCAGCAGCAGCTGATGGACAGCCTGGGCAAGCACGCCGAGCAGCAGGAAGTCCTCCGCCGTGAGGCCCTTGCACTCCAGCAGTCAGAGCTGGCACGCAGCCGCATCTCACAGGCGGCCCAGTCCCCCTGGGCACGGCAGATGATGGGCGACCTCCAAGGTGGACCCATGGCCATGAACTTGGACTTCGGTCCGGGCCTCACCGGGGAGCAGGTGGCACAGGGGGCCTACAACTCCGCTGGCATCATGGCCCCGGCTCTGGGCCTGCGTGCCCCGCCTACGCATCCGCTCGACCCGGGGCTGGGTGCGCCCACCCCCATGGGTTCCGTCGTTCCTGAGCCCGTCCAGGGGCCTTGGCAGGGCAGTGGCGTGGAGGCCCGGGAGAACTTCGGGGGCATGACGCTTAGCCGTACCCCGATGGCGCCGGGTGTGGAGCCTGTCGTGCGCAGCCCGATGTACGACCCCGAGTCGGACCCACTTGCCTACCCACAGATGGCGCAGCAGGCAGCTCCGATGCGTGCGGCAGCTCAGCCTCGCCCCATGCCTCAGCGTCAGGTTTTCCAGGGTCCACGCACCCCGGAGGAGCTGGAGCTGTACCGCTACCTCCAGTCTCAGAAGACCCAGCTCGACATCACCCGGGAGTCCACGACCAACCGGGCGACGATGCAGAACCAGAAGCTGGAGAAGGACATGGAGAAGATGAAGGTCACCATCGGGCAGAAGCTCGTGAGTGACCTCAGCCGTCAGACCACAGCGCTGGCGAAGATCAAAGCTGACGGAGAGAACCTTAAGTACAAGCTCCGGAACGCACCGCCCAAGGCACAGAAGTCGGTGATCGAAGACTTCCGCAAGCGGGTGGATGAGATGCGGAAGCAGGTGAAGGATGCGGAGACCAACATCCAGACCCTGTTGTTCAACGGCGTGTACAGCTCTGATCCAGGCTCACCCGGGTACGACCGCTTCATGCAGGCACGTGAGCGGGTGGACGAGATGCTCCCCACCCTCCAGGAGGCCACGGCGGACTACGAGACGGCCTTCTCGCAAATCGTGGGTGGCGGGGCTCGACCGACGCAGCGGCAGCAGCTGCGCGAGACCACGCAGCAGGATGATGTGGCCAAGCAAATCGGAGCCATGTCCGATGAGGAGCTGCGCAAGTTGGTAGGGGGCTAGCGATAGTTGATAGCTTCCTCGCATGGCCACAAGCGACGAGATGAAGCAGGCGGCAATGAGGGAGCTGGCTCGACGCGAGCTGGCACGCAGGGATGAGACAAGGGCGGCGGGAGGACAGGCTGGCCCTCCTCCGCCTGACCCGCGAGGAACTGGCCTCCTCCCCTCCTCGTGGGAGGAGGCCAAGGCCCGAGCCTCGGACAACCTGACCGGCTTCCAGGAGTGGAGCAACGCGCGGGTGCAGGACGTGATGGGCGACAAGCCCAGCCCCACCCGGTACGCGCTGGCACTCGGTCTCCAGGGTCTGAACCCCGCGACCGCGGGATTGGTCGGGCAGGAGGCGCTCTTCGACAACCCTGCGGCGCAGCAGTCCGCGCTGATGATGGAGGAGAACGCGACGGACGTGCTCGGCCCCAAGTGGGGACCTCGCCTCGCGGCCTACGGTCAGTCCTTCACCCAGATGCTGCCGCAGGGTCTCGCCACTGGCGCAGTGGGCGCCGGAGCTGGTGCGACCAAGGCTGTGGCCACCGCGGCAGGTGCGCTGCTGAAGCAGGGAGTCGTGGGTGGCCTCAAGGGTGCAGCCGCAGGAGCCGCTGAGAACGCCGTCATGGGCTTCCTCGGTGCACGAGAGGGGGAGCGTGCCTCCTCGGCCATCGAAGCGGCCCAGGACCCCCTAGCGCTCGCGCTGGGTGGCTTGCCGCCTGTCCTCTCCGGCACCCTCGGGTCCGTCCGACTCGCGGGCAAGCTCCACGCCGCAGACCTGCGCGCCTACGACAAGCAGGTACACGCACAGCAGGTGGCAGACGCGGCCAACGCACCCGCGGCACCTGCCTCACCCATGGCGATGGAGCCTGAGACTCAAGCCTTCCCCGTCACGCGCACGGACCCGGTGCCGACGCAGACCTACGCGGAAGGCTTTGGCCGCTTGGCCGCAGAGGGCCTGGAGTTCAACGACTCCCAGCCCATCCCCCTCGTGCGAGGACGCGAGCCTGTGACCACGAGCTACGACGCGGTGGACCTGCCTCCCGAGGTCCGGGACCCGGTGCTCCGTGCTCGTGCAGCAGAGCTGAGCCAGCGCGTGCCCACCATCGTGGAGGATGCACCCGGCCAGCCTGCGCTGGTGCCAGCCGGACGCACCGCGACGATGAACCAGCGGGTGAAGCCGCTGAGCGCAGAGGCGGTGGCAGACCTGCCTTCCACCTCCATCTACGACACGCAGGTGGTGCCCAAGACCAAGGCTGCATGGTTCCGCTCCAACGGGATGCGGCAGGCCAAGACCCAGGTGGATGCCATCCCTGAGCAGCTGGCGGATGGAACACCGAGTGGGTTGGCACTGCGAGATCAACTTGCCCGCAGACCTGCGCAGCCGGAGGTGCTTCCTCCGGAAGCACAGCCCGCTGGGCGGACGCTCGATGTGGCGAAGTCCCGAGCGCTGGTTCGCACGGGCAAGCCGTTGTCGATTGGAGATCGAATGAGTCTCCACCCCACCGTGCGCGAGGAGTATTACCGCAGCGTCGGCCTACTCCAGCCTGCACGGGTGGAAGTCCTGAACCGTTCTGGATTGCCAGCTGTGCGCACCCAGCGAGTGGGGCAGCTCACTCCGGCTGACGTGACCGGCACGCACCAGCCCATGAAGTGGAAGCCCTCTGACTCGCGGGAGATCTCCGCAGTCATCGACTCGCCCGAGCCTCTGACCAGTGCGCTGGAGTGGGACGACGCGGCAATCATCCAGGGCAAGCCTGCGCTCAAGAGCGGAGTCGGAGGAGGCAGCGGAGGCAAGCCCGTTGAAGTGCGCCCTGACCCCAAGGTCGCAGCTGAGTACGCGCGCAAGGCAGAGGCTGAGTACCAGTGGCGTGAGATGCGCGACGAGGCACCGCGGCGAGACCCGCGCACCGTGGAGTCGGGAGGTGCAGCTCCAGTCGCAGGTCCGCTGCCTGCCTATGTACGCACGCCTGAGATTCCCAAGGAGTTCGAGCAGCGCATGATGGAGGGCTTCAACCAGCGAGACAGCTGGTGGGAGAAGCAGAAGAAGGAGCTGGGCCTGCCTGAGTTCCGCGCTCAGCCGCTGGTGGCGGAGGCCATCCGTGGCATCCGTGCCGCGCAACACATGGCCAACCAGCAGATGGGTCGGATCTTCCCCCAGCTGCGGAAGGCATACAACGCGGCGACCCCCAGCCAGAAGCGGCTCATCGACAGCTACATGAACCAGAACCTGGACCGTGCACCGGGAAGCAGCGGCACCATCCCCGAGTCCGTGTTGCCCGATGAGTTCCGCAACCTCTACCGCGCAGGCATGGAGCAGATGGAGAAGCAGCGCCTCGACCTCGTGAAGTCCGGATACTTCAGCGAGGGAGAGATGAAGCACATGATCGACCTGGAGCAGCGCAACCTCCAGTGGCTTCACCGGGACTACCGCGCCTTCCAGGACAAGGGCTGGCGCCCGCGCAAGAACGTGATGGAGAAGGCCATCAAGTACGTGATGTCCAAGAGCGACCTCGGGTACGAGGGCGCACGCAAGGAGATCATGGACCTGTTCCTCGGGGACGGGGACATGCAGCAGCGCTTCAAGGGGTCCAACCTCAACCGCTCCATCCTGAAGGAGCGCAGCGGTATCCCGCCCGTGTTGAGGGAGGTGCTCGGAGAGATCAAGGACCCCGCCTACGTCGTCGCGCAGTCGATGACGGAGATGGAGCGGTTGCATCGGCAGTACATACACAGCAAGGCGATGACCGCGCCTGACCTCAAGGGGCAGGTCTGGGACGACAACCCTGAGAACCCTGCGATGCACGAGCAGCGCATCTGGAACGACGCGCTCTCACCGCAGGAGAACAAGAAGATGTTCGGGGAGTTCGCGGGGAAGTACGTCGCCCCTCAGCTCTTCGAGTCCGTGATGCAGGGTCCGCTTGCGAAGCAGGCCACCGAGCAGCTGATGAGCGGCGTGATGTCGTTCCTCACGAGCACGATGAAGACGGGGAAGATCGCCTTCTCTCCGATGACCTACATCACCAACTGGCTGAGCAACGGAGCGTCCGGCGCAGCAGCCGGTCTGCCGTACTGGCACAAGCGGTTCGGCAGTCGGATGGTGCAGTCAGCTACCGCCCTCCGGGACTACAGCGACACCTTCAAGACGATGAAGTCCAAGAACAACACGCCTCCGTCCAAGGACGCGCAGTGGGTCCAGTGGGCGCTGGAAGATAGCGCCCTCATCGGAGGCACGGGCGTGGAGTTCGGAGGTAGCGAATCACGGCGGATCGTCGAGCGCTTTCTCAGGGACCCTGAGCCGGGAGTGCGTGGTGTCTTCGACATGGGAGCGCAGAAGTTCGGGGACATGAAGGCCAAGCTCGGCAGCTGGTACGACAACCTCGACTCGCACTGGCGGCTCGCGGTCTACATTGAACAGGTGACGAAGGGACGGGACCGGCTGGGTCTGTCCATCCCCGAGGCCAGGGCGCGAGCCTCGCGGATCGTCAACAAGAACTTCGCCTCAGCTGGCAGCGTGGGCAACGCGGTGAAGAACGCATCTCGGAACGGAGTGGGCCTCCTCGCCCCCTTCATGACGTGGCACGCAGACAACATCCGGGTCCACCTCAACTGGGCAAAGGACACCGCGAAGATCAAGAGCCAAGGACTCAAGGCCACGGACCAGCGGGGCAACGTCGTTGGCGGGACGGACCTCTTCTCCGGTGAGGGAGCAGGGCAGGCGCTCAACGTGGGCATCCACTACGGCATCGTGGCGGGAGTCTTCGCGGGGATGCGGCGGCTCTACAACTTCACGGACGAGGACGTGGACAACGCCGAGGCGAAGATGAAGGGGAGCCAGAAGCCCTTCTCCCCGTGGCGGGAGTGGCTGCCGTGGCGCGATGAGCAGGGTCGTCCGCAGGTCATCAGCCTCGGGTCCCTCATGCCGTCTGCCGTCTTCTACGAGGGGAACCCGGAGGACAGCCTGATGAAGCGGGTGCTCGTGAACTCCTTCGAGGGCTTCACGCAGGGAGGCATCGCGGAGATGGGCTTCAAGAACATCCAGGCCGCAGTGGGCCTGGGAGATGCCGCACGCCAGGACGCACCCATCCTGCCGGGAGACCGGCTGCGCAGGCTCCGGGATGAGGCGTGGAAGTATCTCCAGCCCGGCTTCATCCGGGATGCGGAGACCATCGCTCGACGCACCGGGCACTACGGTCAGCTGCGTGAGACGGAGGAGAAGCTCTCGTTGCCACAAGCCATCGCTCGCATCACCCCGTTCCGGCTGGAACCTGCCGGAGAGAAGTCTGCCATCGCCAACCGGCGTGCGGAGACGAGCGAACGACGCGATACACAGCGGAACATGCAGCGCATCCAGTCCCTGCCGCTGCCTTACGCAGAGAAGCAGCATCTCATCCGTGCATCTCGTGCGAAGATCGAAGAGCTGAACCGGAAGTCTAGCCAGCGTGCACGTGACATCCGCAGAGACAAGTAAGGAGATCAACTCATGGAAGCAGCAACCATCCGCAGACTCGTAGCGTTCGTGGTCGGCCTTGTGGCCGTAGTGCTCAACAAGAAGCTGGGGCTGGAGCTGGACGATGCAGCGCAGGTGAGCCTCGTGGCTCTCATCGCGACCTACATCGGTCAGTCCGCGTACAACGAGGCGCAGACCAAGAAGGCAGCAGCAGTCGTGACCGCCGCTGACAAGGAGAAGGCGAGCATCACCGACAACCAGTCGGCCATCGATGCCATCCGGAAGGCAGGTCTCCCGTGAAGCCCACCATCGGGAGGATCGTCCACTTCACGGGGACCACGGACAAGGAGACCTACCCGGGCATCGTGGTCGAGGTGCTCGACAACGGGCTCGTGAACCTCGCCACGTTCGGGAAGGGCAGCCTCTACTTCAACCAGGGTGTGCCGTTCAGCCTCCACCCCCAGTCCGGTCACTGGTCCTGGCCTCCGAGGGAATCATGAACGCCTTGCTCGTAGCCCTGCTGCTCTCTCAGGCTGAGGTGCCGGTCTCCACTCCTCCCCCGCTGCGCAAGGCCGATGCTCCGGTCGCGGTGTTGGGGCAGACCCAGCTGAACATGAAGGCAGTGGGTCAATTCGAACCCAGCCCCGACGTGGGGTGCTGGATGGACAGCTCCACCTGCCAGGGTCTGGCCCGTGCCAACGTGGACCGGGTGGCGTGTCAGCAGCAGCTGGCCTTGCTCAAGGACGCCCCCAAGCCGGGTGCCCGCTGGCCCTGGGTGGTGGGCGCGCTGGTGGTCGGGGCTGCGGCAGGGGCCGGGTTGGCCCTGGCTGCGCAGTAGGCGGTGGGGGGGCACCCTGGGTAGGGGGTGCCCCCCGAACGTCGCAAGGCGGGGCAGCTGGGCCCCTCAGCGACGGCGATGCAGGTGCCACGTGAGGTGCTGGGTCTGATGCAACCGGCGTTTCTCCCCGGGAACTCCCCGGTAGACGAGGTGGGGATGCCTGCTCGTCCAGCACCCCCACCCTGCGGTCATCACCCGGACCACAGCTCGACCGTGAGGGTAGGCGGTCAGACGTGGGCGAAGTCGGGAACGGTGATGTCTTCCCATCCTGCGAACTCCACATGGCCTGCGTCGAACATCAGCTCACGCTTCCCGGTGAGGGGGTCTCGGCGGTTGAATCTTCCACCCCACTTGTAGACCGGCTGCCCTCGCCCGTCCGTGATGCGCTCGGCCAAGGCCCCGATGGCGTACCAGCGGGTCAGGTCTGCGTGCAGCTTGGTCCCCCACTTCAGCTCCCCGTTGACCACGGGCACCACGTCCACCGCGGCAAGCCGGGCGTGGGCACTGCGCTTCACGGTGTTGACGAAGGTGACGACCTGACCAAGCGGCTTCGCCTCGGTGTAGGGCGGTTCACCCTTGGTCGTGCGGCCCTTCGCGTACAGCTCCAGCTGCTGGGTGAGGGTCGTCCCGACGCGGACAATCTGCAGCTCGAAGGGAAGCTCCAGCTCGCACAGGTTGATGAACTCGATGATGGTGATGTGGGTGCCTGGGACAAGTTTCTCCCGTTTGTGGATGCGGGCCATGGGACTTCCTCAGCGGTGGGGGCGGGTGCGGTTCGCTTCGTAGCGCACCGCTAATACAAGATATCCCACTCCTGCGGTTATGGCCCCGGCGTAGACGGCATCCGCCAGAGGGCGCTCCAGGATGCGCATGTCTCGGAGGACCAGCACCACGGGGAAGGGGCTGAAGAGGACCGGCGCGAACCACTTGAACTTGGAGTCGAACCCCTTCGCGAGGATCAACTTGCAGAGGCAGTACCCTGACGTGAGGACGTAGACCCCGATGAGGAACCGGAAGATGTCCCTCACTTGTGCCTCGCTCGGTAGGCTTCGGAGAGACGGTGCGCTGCCTCGTACTGCTCTTCCTCGATGCGCCGCTCGAAGGCTTCCGTCTCGGCCCACTCGTTTCGGACGGCGGAGTCCTCCTCGTCCTCCTCGTCCCGGAGGATGGAGTCCATCATGTCCCCCACCTCTGACATGCCGTGGCGTAGCTGCTCGATGAAGCGCTTGTCGTCGTGAAGGCTCAAGGCTCGACCTCCTCGGGTGCGGCCACCTTTGCAGGCGCCTGGGTGGTGCGCTTCCGGGGCGCCGCTCGACGCTCCAGGATCGACACGAGCTTCTGCACGAGCGGGAGGATTTGCCGTGCGGTGTTCATGTGCTCCCCCCGCTCGCCGGTCAGTTGCTTGTGTAGGTAGACGATGACCCCGAACTCCACAACGCCGACGACTGCGAGCGTGCGCTCGTTGAAGATCTTCGTCGTGATGTCCAAGGCCTCGGGCGTCATGGTGCTGGCGCCGTGATGGTGAGGGAGGTCACGCCCACGAGGGCACCAACCTTCACGTCCATGTTGTCGAGCTTCAACTCTCCGGCTCCGGCGCTGCCGGTGACGGAGAGGTCCATCCGTGCAGTGACTCCGCCTGCGGAGAGGAGACGCGCCCAACCGGGAATGCCTGCCGCATTGGCTGCCGTGTCCGCAATGATGGGGCTCGCACTGAGGACTCCGGCTGTGACCACGCCGAAGGGTGTACCCAGCGTCAGCTCCGCAAGCAGTGTGCCGGTGGCTGAGGTGGACACGGCTCCAGGCTGGGAGCCTGAGTAGATGCGCAGCACGCCGCCTGAGAGGTTCGTGTTGAGAACCTCCAGCACGGCATCGCGCATGGCAGTCGAAAGGCGGACCGTCATCACTTCACCGAGAAGAGCGAGCAGGACCCGGCCGTGGTCTCCGCGGTCGCACAGAAGGAGAGGAACTGCGGAGTGATGTTCGTGTAGTAGAAGGCGCCCGGCAGGACAGTCACGCCCGTGGTCGGGGTGATGGCCGCTCCCGTGTTGGACTCGCGGATGCGGACGAAGGCTGTGGTGCTGCACTGGATGAGCACGCGACCCAGCGGCAGACCTGCGTTGCAGGTGCCACCCGTGGTGGTAGTGGCGACGGACTTCTCGAAAAACTCCGATGCGAGGGCGGGGGCACCTGCGAGCAGGGAGAGGGCGACGGCGATACGCTTCAACATGGGCATCCTCGGGGTAGGTACGAACCCCACGAGGATGCCCTACTTCACGCTCAGCTGGCGAGCGGGACCACGTTGAGGTCCACGACCGGGACGGTCGCGACGCTCACGGTATCTGCTTTGCTCGCCTTGACGGCGCGCTTCACCGCCGCCTTGGCAGACGCCTTCGCCTTCTTCTTGAACGGGGGTGCGAGCTTGCTGGGCTTCGCGGGGTTGCCCTTCTTGGGCTTCGCTGCACCCTTGGCTGCGGGCTTCGTGAACGGGTTGGCCTTCGCGGGCTTCTTGGCTGCCATGGTCTGCTTCACTTTCTTGGGGAATCGATCGCCGTACTTCTTCACGGCGAACTCGGTGGGCTTACCTGCGTAGACGAGCCGGTGTCCGGCCTGCCCCTCTGCGATGCGTTTCATCCACGCCTTGTTGTTCCGCTTGAGCTGGAGGCGGCGGACCTCCAGCTGGCAGGGCAGACACCGCTTGCTGCGCGGGAACTGCACTGGGGCCTTCTTGCACTTGAGGCAAATGCGCTTGGGCTTCGGTTCCTTGGGCGCTGCTGCCTTCTTCGTCTGCTTCTCTGCCGCCTTGATGAGCGACTTGAACGGCTTCTTCAACTTGGTGGTCATATGATCCTCCTTCAAAGGTTATACATCACTCCAGAAATATCCAATCTTTCCGTCGCTCAGAAAGTCGCGGGGTCCAGCGCCTGCGTCCCACGGTCCGCGCATGCACTCGTCCATCAGCTCGTTGACCGCAGGCCCGTCCTTCTCGTCGCAGATAACATCGAAGCTATCGTAGGTGTGCATCGCCAGCCACGCAGAGGGGAAGTATCTGGCGAGCCGGGCCTCAAGTGATTTGGGGTAGTCACTCTCGTCCGTCCCCACCATGCACCCGTTGGCGATGTCCGCCGCCGTCCCCTGGATGGCGTAGTTGCTGGTCTCGGTCGGGCTGAGCGGGAACCCCGGGGGGTAGTACCGCCTGCGGTTGGTGATGAAGGTCTCGTTGAACCCGTGCGTCTCTGCGAAAGCCACGCTCTTGACCCAGTGCTCGACGATGCCTGTGTGCTTCTCCTTGAACAGGGCATGCAGCCGGGCGATGTCCTCGAACTTGGCATCGGGGAGGAGCGCGAGCACCACCAGGAACACGGTCTCAAGCCCGGACCCGTAGTTGGACGCGAAGCCCACTGACTTCCCCATGCTGCGCAGCTGCTTCGGGATGGGCGCTCCCTCGGGGATGCCGAACCACTCCTGCACGCGAGCGTTGTGCGCGTCGCCGCTGCTCAGCATCTTCCTGAGCACCTTGTCCCCCGTGTAGTCCTGCATCACCGCCAGCTCCAAGCCCTTGTAGTCCCGGTGGACGATGACCCTGCCCTTGCCTGCGCAGTACATCCCTCGCACGTTGGGCAGTGCCCCTTGCACGCTCGACTCTTCCTTCACCTCGGACAGGTTGAAGAGGTTCGGGTTGGAGCAGCTCCACCTGCCCGTCTCCGTGCCGCAGGAGTTGATGCTGGCGTGCATCCGTCCGTCCGGGCCGATGCGGCTGAGCACCTTGTCGCTGTCGATGTAGGTCGAGCGGGCCTTGAGCGGGGAGTCCGCCCGCCACACCGCTCGCATGATGGCCTTCAGCTCGTCGGGGCAGTTGTCCTGCACGCTGAGGAAGAGCAGCGCGTTGCGGTTCACCGCTGGCTTCCCGCCGTCCGTGCGGCAGCGGTCGGAGAGTGGAACCTCCAGGTCGAACCCGTTGATGCCGGGGCGGCGGCAGTCCTTGTAGACCAGCGCCGCGAGGTCGGTCTCGTTCACTCCTCCGGTTTCAGTGATGCGGAAGGCAGGGGCTCGCTTGGAGATAAGCTTACGGAGTTCAGCCGCTCGATCTCGTGCGAGAACCGTGAGGTCCAATCGAAGTTGTCGCCTGCGCCCCTCATCAACAGGGAAGCCTCGATAAGACATTCGAGCAGCGCAACGCGCAAGTCGGAGCTGCTGCCGGTATAGCCGGTCAAGTCGTATCCGATCCGCAGGGTCCTCTTTGAACTCCCTGACGTGCTGACTTCTAACCTGAGCGGTCCGGACACAATCTTCAGCGTTGTAACGGAGGAGCTTCGATCTTTTGATGCGACTCGCGTCAACGTAACCCTTTTCAGAATCGTCACTCGTTGCCTCCACCTTCCATGGCTTCACACCTGGGTAATAGATCGACACCTGAAAGCTGAGGGACGTACGGCTCAGGCTGACCAGCGCCCGCCTGCTGTCCCGAATGTCGTGCTGCTGCCCTCCGAACGTCACGCCGTATCTTTCGAGGATCGGCATGTCATAAGAAATTCCATTACACCAGACCTTGGGGATGCGCGGGTCAGCCATCAGCCGTTTGAACTCCGACCAGACGTTGACCGGCGCTGGGTACATCCAGCTCAGGCCGATGCCACTACCCAGTGCGATGCCCACTCCGAAGGCGCGGAGCTTGGCGTACCCCGGGAGCAGCGCCCACTCGCTCTTCCCCTGGTCCGGAGGACTGGTCTCCACGTCCACGGCCAGGGCTATCCGCTTCTCCCTACACACAGCAGCCACTCTCTCTAGAGTGGCTGCATGAGGGGAGACATATAACAAAGGGCGCTTGGGCACCCCCTCTACGCCCATCTTCACGAACCCCTCGACGTGCGCCTCAAGGGGTCCGAGCAGGTCGGGGTTCGCGAAGGTGTAACCCACGGGTGTGACGAGCATCCCCTTCATGTCAGCGTCCCTCGTTGAGTGCTTGCTTGAGCTTCAAGTTGATGATGTTCAACTCATCGGCAAGCTCGACGATCTGGTAAGCGCAGACCTCTTCGGCCTTGAGCAGGTCCTCTCTGCTGTACTTCTCGCACCAGTCGCGGATCGCCAACACCTTGTCGTGCTGCCTGCTGCGTAGTGCCTTCGACTGGGTAGCCATCACTTCTCCTCGGTCAGTTGCTGCATCCGCTTCAGGTCGATGTCCATCCCGAAGCCCATCAGTCCCGCTCCTCCGGTCAGCTCACCCGTGACGCTGAGCAGGGCCAGCTTCCCCATCAGCAGCACGGCAGCGTCGGGGTCCAGCTGGCGCAGCTCGTTGAGAAGTCTTGGTCGGCAGCAGGCAGTGGCCTCGCGGGACTCCTTCTCCTTGTTCGTGACCGGGGCGCAGAGCACCGCGTTGGTCAGCCAGACCTCCTGCCGGGTGACGTTCACCCGCGCCTTGCCGGTGGCTGCCTGCCAGATGTGCTGCATACGGGTCCCTGCGGAGCCACTGAAGGGGCGCCCTGCCTTCAGCTCCTGCTTCCCAGGGTCTTGCCCTACCCAAGCCCAGCGCGCGCCAGGATGGCCCTCAGGTGGCACCAGCTGGCTGCTCTTCCGGGGGCACTGGTCACACCGGGCACCGTGCTGCTCGGGCTGGTACTTCATCGGTCCAGCTCGTCGCGCTGTTCGTCCGTGAGTTCATCGTTCCAGTTGCCACCCCGCCGCCAGTGCTTCCACTTGATGCGGAAACCGGTGGCCGCGAAGTAGAAGATGAGCAACCATCCGAAGATCGCCAGCTCCGTCACAGCTCAACCTCCAGGAGGATGGCCGCTGCCTTAAGCACGCGACGTGCCTGCTCGATGGACAGCGGGTTCAGTGCAGCGAAGACCTTCTCGTGCGCGTAGATCATGTCCCCGTACTTCTCGTTCTCGGTGGGCAGCATGTGCCCAGCTTCCCAGGCAGTGCACTTGCACTGAGGCACGAGGCAGACCTCGCCGTTGGCCAGCGCCTCACTCGGAGGGACGTGCGTCTTCGCTGGGTGCTTGCAGTTCACACAGCTCATCGGGGCACCTTGTCGAGCAGCACGTCGATGTCACACGCGAACATGCTGAGGTTCCCGGGGGAGTGCCGCATCTGGGTGAGGAGGTTCGACACCTCCTCTACCCACCTCTTGAATCTGAGGTTCTCCCGCATCAGGTCATTGTTCCGCAGCGTCTCCTCTGCCCAGTCACGCTGGGCATCCTTCAAGCTGGAGCGCACTGCCTTCAGTTCGTCCACAAGATGATCAGTCATTAGAACCACCACTCAAGCAGACCGCAGAACACCAGGGCTGGCCACCACTTCACGATGAAGGAGATCATTGCATACCTTTAGGCATAGGGGGGATGAAGAGTATCTCGGTCAGCGACCCGAGACTGAGGTGCTCGATCTTCACCCAGGCACACTTGCCTGGGTTGTCGATGACATGCTTGAGCCCCCGCTTCACAGCCAGCGCGATGGCACGGAGGGCAATCTCCTGTTCGATGGTCATCAGATCTTCTCGACCTTCAGCTGGGTGGACGTGACCTTGCGACAGTCGTCCACTTCCATCGGGGTCAAGTCGCCGCTCGCGATGAGACCCTGCACCTTGTCCATGTTCACCTCGTAGGTGACGACTTGATCCATCACGTCGTCCAGGCTCAGGCCCTTCTTGAAGAGCAGCGCGCCGAGTGCGCCTTCCTCGGGCAGCCTGGACCGGGCGACCTGCTTCTTCAGGGTGAAGCGCGTGCCCTCGTACTCTGCGGTGGCGTAGCGGTTGAGTCCATCCACGCTGCCCTCATCGTCGAGCAAGGTCAGGAGCATCGAGCGGATGACCGTCTTCTGGTCCTCGATGACCTTGCTCCAGTCCTTGTTGAGCAGGGAGTGCACGGCAGCCAGCGCACCCGGGTCGTCGGTGTTGGCGATGATTGCGGCCATCTCCTCGAACGCCTCGGTCACGGCCTTGGTCGCGAAGATGATGCCGTTCTGCGTGACAGCCGGGTGCTGCGCCTTCTTCTGCACTGCGAGGGCACTCTTCGCCTTGGTCTTGCTCATGTCGGTTGATCCTGGGTATGGGTGGGTACGGCGAGGCTCGGCAAAAAGAGAGGGCGGGATGGTTCATCACCATCCCGCCCCCATCAATGCCGATGACCCTGTTTCCACGCTCGGCGGCATGGTCGGACGGCGAGGGCATTGCTGCCCTACGCAGGCCAGGGTCTGCCTAGACTATCGCTTCTTACCAGCAACGCTCTTGAGCTGGGGAGCCGCTGCCTTGGCGGCAGGTGCTGCCTTCTTCTTGGCAACAGGAGTGGGCGCGGGCATCTCCTCCTCGACCTCCTCCTCTGCAACCTCGCCCGTCTCCGGGTCGAACTCCTCTGCCTCATCAACCTCCTCTTCCTGCTCGTCCTCCTCGACCGCTACCTCATCACCGATGAAGCTGCCTTCCTCGGGGGGCAGCCACTGGACCCGGGCGTTCTGCTGCCCGTTGTACTCCTCGTGCTTGATGGTGCCGTTGAGGACCACGTTGTTGTCGTCGATCCAGGCGAACATCTCGTCGATCCACTCGCACAGCTGCTTCACGCCAGGGTCGCTGGGCTTGGTCGGGGTCGTGTCCAGCTCGAACGCAACCGGGTAGTTGACCGCAGCGGCGAGGTCGAAGATGCGGAAGAACGCCTTCGGGCTGGAGCTGGCGAAGTCGCGGAAGCTGAGGGGCTGACCATCCGCACCCTCGCTGCCAATCAGCTCGTAGTCCACATGACGGCAGGGGAACTTGCCCGGCTTCACCTTCCAGCCAGCGGGACCCTGCTTGCCGTAGGACTTCAGGCTGAACTTGCCGTCACCCTCGGGGACCAGCTCGCGCTCAGCCTGAGCACGGGGCTGACCGGGGGTGTATCCGAGGCGCACTGCTTGACCCTTCTTGTTGCCTGCCATGGGGTATTACTCTCTGTCCCGTCCGGGACTGCTGGGTAGATCGTTAGGGTAGATACTTCTGACTTACTTCGCAACAACCTTCTTCAACACGGGGGCAGATACTTTGCCTCCGCTCTGCGACTGCACCTGCTGAAGGATGTACTTCAGATCAGCAGGGCAAGGGTCAGGCAGGAGCCACCGGGTCTTGGCGAACCACTCAGCGTTCGCGTTGACCTGGAGAGATGCCTTGAACACCGGCATCGCCTTGCCGTTGACCACTTCCTTCGTGAACTTGCTGGTCATCCGCGCCACCACGTCGCAGTTGCCGGGCATCCACGTCTGCGCCTTGCCCTGGAGCAGCGGGCGACCCAGCGCCTTCACGGACTGCCCACCCATGGTGTCCTCGTACTGCGGCGGGTTCTCCCAGGCGGTGAAGAGCACACTCTTGCCCGCTCTTGATGCCTTCTCCGCTGCGGCCTCAACCATGCGGAACCCGTTGAGCAGCTGGCCCCACCCGTCGTAGCCCATCGCCTTCTCTCCCTGTCCATCGGAGAGGAAGTCGATGCCTCGCCCACACATCACGGTCAACCCATCCACACAGATGCCGCTGATAGATGGGTCCCGGGTGAAGGACTCGATGGCCTTGATGCACGGCTCGAAGGGGTCGTGCCCACTTGGGGGAAGCAGCTCGACCGCAATGTCCCCGCTGAAGCCACGGCTGAGGATGCTGGTCGGGCCGCTCGACTCTGGCGTGATGATCGCGATGTCGCTGCCGTCCGACTTGTGCGCCAGCGACATGATGAGGTTGGTCTTGCCCACACCCTCGCGTCCGTAGACGAAGGCGTAGATGTTCTTCCGGAGCATCGCCCCGAGTTTCATTCGTGCCATGTGGTTGTCCTGTCCGTCCGAGTTAGATCAACATCATTCCCAGGGGGGCGTAGTCTGCCCTGAGCTGGGCTGCCATGTCACCAGTGCCTTGCCGTTCTCCAGCACGAACGGGTTGGCACCCTTCCTGCCTTTGAGGCACAACCCACGGAACTCACACGGTCCGTAGGTCCGCATACAGTTGGGCTTTCTTTCTACACCAGCGTCCCAGTCCACCATCTGCGCCTGGAGCAGCCACATCTGGAGGTCTTTGCGGAACCAGGAGAGGGCGTGCTCGCACTCGCTCTTGCGTATCTCAATCCTCGGGGCACCAACACTTGCTCCCCGCTTCAGCATGGGATCGATCAACACACCCTCCAAGGGTCCGAAGGTGTCGTCCTCTTCCTCCCCCCACAGTGCCATCTGCAAGAGGAGCTGACCGTGCAGTGCGTACTGCTCGCTCAGCCTGTTCGCGCTGTCGGAGGTACTCTTCAGCTCCCCAATCCACGTCTTGCCACGCCACTTCTCGATGCTGTCGTAGCGGGCGGTACGAAATGCCCAGGCAGGTGCGCCAGAGCGCACCCCGCGCAAGGACATCAAGTGCTCGATGGCCAGCACCTGAGTGGTGGGCCTCACCTTCCAGTAAGACTCGTAGCCTACGAAAAGATCCCTCGCTGCCTGCATCGAGCCCGGTGCCAGCTTGCCCTCCTCCGCTTCCGTCTTCGCGGCGTACCTCTGCATCCCCTCCTTCCACAGGTCCCCCTTCCTCTCGTCGTAGAGCCACTGTGCTCGGGCTGCGTGCAGCAGCAAGCCGATGCTCAGCGGGGCGGGGATGAACGGCGACCCCCGCTTGATGCGCCTGACCTGCGCGAACTGGTACTCCTTCGGGCAGCGGATGAAGGACTCGATGGCGTGCCAGCCTGCACCGCTGTGGCCGGTGGGCATGTCGAAGAACTTGGGGCGCTTGATCATGCCCACTGTCCTATCACCCGGGGCTGACATCAGGGATCGTATCTTCCACCACGGTGTAGTCGTCATGGTTGAGCTGACGGTTCAGCCCCTGAACTACCCGCTGCACCTGCCTGTCCGACTTGTCCGTCACGTCGAACTCCTTCACCACTTCACCCGTGCTGTCTCGCAGCACCCGCACCAGCTTCTTCTCAGGCATCCTGTTCCTCCTTCAGCATCCTCTCGTAGATAGACATGAGCGCATCCTTCGTGACCTCGGGGGACAGTGCATCCGCGAGGTCAGCCTTCGCCTCTTCCTTCCTGCCATCGAGTCGAGCCTGCTCACTCAGCTTGTCGAGCAGCACCTTGATGTAGTGCTCGTCGATGGTGTGCTTGCAGACGAAGATGCGGATGGTGACTGTGCCCGTCTGCCCCATGCGAGCAGCGCGACCAATCGCCTGCCGGATCTTATCGGGGGTGTAGTCGAGCGCAGCGATATTGACGACCTTGGCCCACTGTAGATTCGCACCAACCCCGATGCTGTCCATCGTAGCGACGAGCGAGGGCACCTGACCCAGGGCCACGCACTTGGCGATGTACTGACCAATCCGTTCAAGCCTGCTGGCACCGTCGCTCCCCCCAAGGACAAGCATTGAGCCCGGTATAGACGCAGCGATCTTCTCAGCATGTTCCCTCAGCCATGTGAATGTGATGGAGGGCAGGCGGTCGCTCTTCACCTGCTCTGATACCGGCCCCACCTTGCAGTCGGCCACTGCTCGAAGATGCTGAGCCATGCCTGCACCCATCGGGCTGAGCATCGCTCCCTTCACACCACCAGAGTTGCCCGGCGGGGGATCAAGCCACACCGTTTGATACCGTGTATCGAACGGCATCTGATCCGCCACTTCCTGCTTGGTCCTGCGGAAGGAGTGAAGAGACAGACGATCACGAAGCTCACCCACATTGGATAGCTTGCCAACGACCAGCCCGAACTCACCTTCCTGAGCCGAAGCGTAACGCTTGGCGTACTGGTAGAAAGTTCCGAATGCACCAGGGCAAATGAGATCAAGCGCTGGAAACAAAGACACCGCGTCAGACTGAAGTGGGGAAGCAGTGAGTCCGATCCTTCCTGCCGCGAAGTTGGACGCGGCTTTCAAAGAGTTCATGCGCTGAGACTTGAACCCCTGCAGGTTCTGAATCTCATCGACGATGAGGACGTAGCTCGCACGTCCCACCATCTCCAGCGCCCGCTCATAGTCGTTGTAGTAGGCGACCACCCAGTCAGGGTTGACCACGGGCGGGTGCTTGCTGCGTCGGTCCAACTTGGGCCACACGCATTGGACCCGAGGCGAGATGTGCCCCAGTTTGGGGACCCAACGCTCCAGCTCGGTCTGCCACTGGCGACGGAGGAACCCAGGGCACAGCACCACCTTCACGGCAGGCAAGGCCACGCACCCAGCGATGGTCTGGAGGGTCTTACCTAACCCCATGTCGTCGTTGTTCATCACCCCCTGCTCGAAGAGGTCGCTCGTGAACCGAGCACCGAAGCGCTGGTACTCGGGCATCCACCTGGGTGCAGGGGTGGGAGGAGGCAGATGCCTGCCATCCCACAGGAAGGGCTCTGGCTGCCCCGCTGCTGCGAGACAGGCGAGGATGGCACCCCACGCACCCCCCACCTCCCCGTCGTTGCACTGTGCCCCCGGGATGGACGCGGAGATGGCCTTGGCCTGCTCCCTCATCCCTGCCCGGACCCGGAGGACCGGCTGTCCGTCCACCCACTTCAGGTTCCAGACCTTCACGACTTGCCCCCGAAGGCAGAGTGGCAAGCCCAGCCAAGTACCCATCCGACACCAACCGGCGTCAGCCGCATCAGCGTGAGTGCCGCCGCATCAGCCCATTCGAGTGCGCTCACTTGAGCATCCGGAACTTGATGACCTTCAGCCACGGGCTGAGGTACTGCGCGCGACCGTCCCCTGTTCCCATCGTCCCAGCCTCAAGGACATCCCCGACGATGATGGACCGGGCCTCGACCACGCCACCCACGTTGGGACGTGGCCACTCAACCACGATGCACAGCCCGGGCCTGACTACTCCGCTGTCCCTGAGCTGGCCCCAGCTTTTGCCCCACTCTTGCCAGCTGTAGATGTCACGCGCTCCGTCCGGATGTTCCATGTCCACTCCTCAGCGGGGTGGTCCTTGAACTCAAGGTCCACTCGTATGTGACTCGGGTTGTTGGTCTTGCTCAGCATGATCCCAGCATCGGACATGGCCCAGAGCGCACTAGTCCCGCGCACCTTGTTCCAGTCCCCGCCGCTGGTCTTCGACGGTGTGCCCTGCGAGGACTCCTTCCGTGCGTGGTGCACCACCACCAGCGCACCGCCATGCTTGAGCATGGCCTTACGCAGTGGCACGAGCGGGCGCACCATCTGCGGATCGTTCTCGTCAATCTTGTGGAAGTAGACGAGCGGGTCGAGCACCAGAATCATGGGCTTCCACTCTTCCGCGAACTTCACGAGGTCGTGCTCGCCTTGCACATCGTCGAGCTGCCACGCCCACGGGTCACGAGGCACGATGAAGTCCCAGCTCGTGGGACCTGACATCTTCCGGCGCAGCACCCGCTCCTGGTAGATGTGCTTGAGGGAGGAGGCACTCTGCTCCGCCGCGAAGTACACGCACGGGCCCTTCTTCAGCGGGACCTTGCGCTTGTCTCCTCCGACCGGCTGCTTGTCCATCATCGAGGCGACCACGTTCAGGATGAGGAAGGACTTGAAGGTCTTGGGCGGACCCACCATCAGGTTCAGCCCAGGCACCAGCATGTGCGGTACCACCCAGCTAGGCGGGACCGTCCTCACGTCCGTCATCGGGGTGAACAGGTGCTTCCACTGGTTCAGCGTCTCGATGTCCATCGTTCACGTGCTCCTTGTAACCTTCGATGGCAGCCTTGCATGCAATGAGGATCAAGCCAGCGGCATTCTCTTCCATCTCTGCCTTGGCTTCGTCGCTCAGGTCTCTGTGCCCACGCAGCGCGGCGTCCTTGCACCACATGGTGACCACCTCACCCAGCCCGTTGAGCTGTACCTCGGTGGTCAGCACCACCTGATAGGGCAGGGTCGTCAGCTTCACCTTCAACTCGTCGCTCATGTTGTTACCTCCGTGGATACTGTGACCCCCTCTCTATGAGGGGGTCACTAATACATAGACATATAACTAAGACCCACCTTTTCAGAGGACGAGAGCGCCACTCGTCCCCTCAAAAGGCGGCACCGCACGATTGCGGTGCGCCCCCCGATGTCGGACTCAACTTGCGTTGAGCAGGACCAACCACCAGGAAAGGTCTAGGCTACAGATCGATACGCTCTGTATCCCGAGTTGTGCTTCTTGCACAGGGTGCGGAGCCTCACCCCATTGGCTGCTTCCAGCAAGTAGAGATTGATCCTCGTCTCTTGCGATACCTCACGAGCGGCAACGCCCCACTCACGCCCGTCGATATGGTCCACGCTCAGCTCTTGCGTGCTGCCGCAGATGGCACAGCTGTCCCCGAGCAGGGCGAACAGCTGCGCCTTCTTGCGAACGAGGCGGCGCTTGCGCGCCACCCTCTTCGCTGGTGTCCACATCAGGCAGCCCAGCTCAGCCCCTCAACCACGAGGCGACCGGCCAGCTTCTCAGTGACCACGCCCTCGCTCATGGCCTGTGACTGGCTCGCCCTCGTGAGTGCATTCACCAGACCGGCGAGCGTGTCACCTGCGGAGGATGCACCGTCCATGTCCCAGCTGGAGGCGATGGACTGAGCGAACCCGTCGCCCAGCTGGTACCGCTTGGTCACCTTGGCGATGACATCCGCACGGGTACAGGGCAGCGCAGTCTGGTACGCATCTCCGAAGGCACGGACGAAGGGATCGATGCGCTTGAGTGCGGTGTGCACCAAGCGTGGCAGCTTCATGCGCAGGTCACCCATGTGGCGGAGGCTCAGCTCTTCCCCTTCCAGGTCGAAGGTCTCCGCCGTGGTGAAGTTGGCGCACAGTACCCGGAGGAGGAAGGCTTCGACGCGCAACGCCCCGGCCTTGGTCTCGCTGTTCGAGATGCGCACCCCACCCAGGGCGATGTCACCGACGACGAGTTGCCGGTCCATCATGGGCCAGATGATTTCAAAGTCAGAGCGGTCGAGTCCTCGGGTGATGCGTGCCTTGGCGTTGGTCATGGCCTGGGCACAGCCCGGTCCGGTCAGCGCACTGATGACCATACCGTCATCCCCATTCTCCAGGCTGTGCTTGCTGGAAGTGACCGCTCGCACCACCCGGGCTCCGCTGTTGGGCTCGATGATGGTGCGCAGGGTGATGCCGCTGCTCGCACCTGCCTTGCTCTTCGCGTGGAACTCGAACGCCTGTGCCCGGATGCTGGGCGGGAGCGCGAGGAGGTTCTCGCTGAACCCTTGCTTGATGTGCACTGGCTTGATGGTGCTGAGCAGCTGGCTGAAGCCTGCCCTCGTGTAACCCAGCGCCTTCTTCGGGTCGTTGCCTGCCCCGTACACCCGTCCGTTCTCCTGGTTCATCCTGACGAGGCTAGGCAGCACCTTCTCCACGTCACGCGGTGCCTCTGCGTCGATGCGCTGCCGCACCTTGAAGAGTGCGTCGCTCAGGGAGGGCAAGTTCTTGACCTCGGTCGCGAGCTTGCGCTGTGCCTCTGCTCCGATGTCGTACAGCGCGGTCCCCTCGGGGAGGATGGTAGAGGGCAGGCGGAGTCCGGCCTCCTCACCCATGCGCTTCAGCTCGGCGTTACGTGCTGCGAAGTCTGCCGTTCCGATGTAGTTGGTCGCGTTGTCCATGTGAGGTTGGTCCCTGTGGTGTGGCTTGTGAGTTGTCTATCTGCGAGTGAGTGCGTCGCGCGCCATGTCTATGGCGGTCATCTCTTCCTCCCGTTCGTAGGCGATGATGGCCTTACGCAAACGGTCGGGGTGCTGATTACCTGCGAGCACGAGGTCAGCGCTCGCCTGTGCCCAGCTGTCCTTGGCCCTGACATAGAGCCTATCGAGGACACGCTTGTACGCTTCCGGCCCGAGGTTCGGGTCGCGCATCGCCCTACTCGCTCACCTTCACCGCGAGCTTGTCACCGTGCGCAGCGATGAATGCCTTGATCTCCTCAGCTTTGGAGAGGAGCAGCTCCCACTGCCCACGGTACAGCGTGACCGGCCAGCGACCCATCCCGTAGACGGAGAGGCAGCCCTTCTCACTGACCTTGAAGTACACCTTGGGCGAGGGCTTGCCCTTGTTCTGTGCTGCGGCCAGCTCAGCCTTGAGCCGGGCAATCTCTGCCGCCATCACGTCCACCTCAGGCGGAGCGGAGATGCTCACGATGCGAGGACGCTCAGGCTGGAAGCTGAGCTTGCGAGGTGCGGCGGGCGAGGCATTGGCGAAGGCTTCAATGGTCTTGTTCTTCATGGTGTGTATCTCCGTCCGATGTGCTGCGTTTGTACTACATGGATCGGGGCTCTTCACGGTGCCCCGTTAGACCGTGCTACCTGGGTATCCAATCGCGAGGCAGTAATCCCTCGCGATCAATCCACTTGTCGAGCGCTTGGAACTTCTCCGCTATCTCAACTCCCTCAATCACGTCCTGCTCAGTGTCCACTCCCTCGCCACGTTCCAGCATGCGGCGCACCAGCTCACGGATACGGGCCAGCGTCTCGTTCGGGTCCATGTCACAGCTCAGCTTTCGAGAGGGTGTATCCAGCGCGGAGCAGTGCCACCTCGATGAGCGAGGTGTGCTTGGAGGTGGTCGCGCTCCACTTCGCGCTCGTCACCTCCGCTCGCTTGTCGCCCAGCTTCCGAGCGATGACCGCACCGTAGGAGTAGGCGGTCAGCCCGTCGTGAGAGAAGCCCGTCCCTCCCTTGGTCGGGGAGGTGAGTGCTGCCGGTGCATCGATGTAGCTCTGGACTACTTGCTTCACGGTCATGCTTCCCATGTCACCACTCCTCGTGCCGATACAGTTCGGGTTCGTATTCCAGGGGAGGGCGCGGCTCGTCGCGGTCCTCCTCCACTCGTCGCTCGTACCAGTACAGCTCTTCGTCCTCGCGGCATGGCTTGCAGGTGGGCAGCGCAGGCAGACCCAGCAGCAGCGAGTCCTCCATGGTTGCGTCGCAGCGGTCACACGTCATCGCTCACCTCCTCTTCGGGGTCCCCATAGGCGGACTCAATCAGCTCGTCGCATCCCTCAACCATGTCGTAGTCGTTCGCCTCGCAGAGGTACGCACCTCCCTCGTAGTGCACGAAGGGCGTCACCTCTTCGACGCGTCCATCCCTGCACACCCCGTGGTACTTGGCCTGGAAGGCACACCGGGCGCACATCACCACCTCCTGCGAGGGCCAGTTGCGTTTGGCTTCCACCTTCACGAGATACACAAGGGGATACCCACCCAGCGAGGTGAACCTGTCGAGCGGCTGCTCATGCGCGAAGACCTTGGTTGCCATCACGCCACCCGCTTCATGCGCACAGAGAACGTGCTCAGTACGATGCCGATACGGTTCCACGCATCTACTTCGGACACCTTGCCCAAGTACCCACCGAACCCGGACCCGGCGTAGCCGTAGCCGTGCTCGTCTTCCAGGTACAGCTCGACCCAGTGCTTCTTTTTCGCGGATTCCCAGCGTCCAACCACGGTCTTGGTCGTAGGCATCACGCCCCCCTTCCGTAGACGGAGGACACCACCTGCGCCAGCTCCCAATCCACGTCGTCGAACAGCCCTTCCGTGTCTCCAAAGGGCATGGCATCGGACGAGCAGAAGACGTTCGCACTCTCTTCGATGATGCTGATGCGGACGTTCTCTCCCCGGTCGAGGGACATGCGGCTCTTGAAGCGCTTGCTGTCTCCGAAGTTCACGGAGACGAGGCCACTCTGAAGGTTCATCGCGTTGCTCATGGGTCTGTTGCTCACTGGTTTGAGGTTGGTCCTGTGAAGGGAGCGATGCTTCTCGCGTCGCGCCCCTTCATCGGAGGCACAAGCCCGGCGTTGCTATCCGCTCCGCTTGTGCCCCTCGGTTGGGTGCCTCTGCACAATCTCACCGGATACGGTATCGACACCGGGTCCTGCCGTGCATGGCTGCTCCTCTGCTGGAAGTTCCCTTGAACCGTGCCGTCACCTCCCTCTGAAGAAGTTCCCGGGCCTAGATAGGCGGGTGGAGTCTCGCGCTGCGGTTCGCAGGTCCAGCTATTCAGTGCAGGCGAGCCGGTTCATGGGCCGCGCAGCTATGTCAAAGAGCGCTAGGGCGCAGACGCCAATCCTCGTGGGCGTATCGGTCCCTAGGTGCTAGCTCTTGGGCGCATCTCGCCCCCGCTTGGTACTCGCGCTCTGCTCGTTGGGATAACCGGGCTTGACCTCTCCCGGGCACATCAGCCGTCCAAGGCTTTGCAGGCTCATCCGCCCTGCCCTTCGTTCGACCATTCTACCTTGCTGCTTTGCTGCTGTCAAGGCTTAATGATCTAGCCTCGACATCCTACACTACGTGCCCAGCGCTTCCCTTCCGTGCTTCCCTGTACCGTGCTGCCCTTTGCTGCGGTGCTGATACTACCAGATCACTAAGCCACCTGCAACCACCTTGCTGCCTCCCTCGTACGCCCTCTCTTGCGGTGCGTCGTGCTGCACCCTTCGACCTGGGCACAATGCCGGGTCTACTAAGCGCCTCACTACCTGCCCCGCGTCTACTGCCACGTCCAAGCGGTAAGAACCGCCCAGCTCCCACCCACCGACCCGCCCATCCCGTGCTGCCCTGCTGAGCGAGTATATGCTCATGCCTAGATCAGTCTGACAAGGGGTAAAGCACTAGATCAGTATGATGGCACCGCCACACACGTATGGTCACGTAGTGTCACTGCACCTGGACAGCACCCGGTGCCCCGGTACTCCCTACCCAGGTCCAAACGTCCCCGTAGGAGCGCCGCCAGGGGGGCAAGGCGCGTCCGTAGGGAGTGGGGGTGCTACCCAGGTAGCTGGGAGGGGGGCCACGTGGCACAGCGAGGCAGCCAGGGGCCTTCCTGGGCATCTGGGCTGTTACGCCCCGCGGCATCCCCCGAAAACCCTCACTCCCGGTGGAAAATGACCCGGGGAGTCCGAAGGGACCCGCTGGTCATGGCACTGCATTGCCCTGCACATAGGGCAGTGACCATATGTGACCATACCTGACCAGGCTTGTAGTGCAGGGCAGGGGTCCTATTTGACCCCGGCCCCCTCAGGACACAGGGGGTGGGCCTGGGGGGTGCGTAATAGGGTTGTCACGGGATTCAGGATCTACGCCCCTGGGTCAAGACCCACCCAGATCGTTTGGACTTGACCTCTTTCTTTATATAGAGCTATAAGCTCATTGGAGCCCCCCTTCAGGGGGGGCTCCTAGCAGAGCCCTCCTGTTCAAAGGGGAGGCTCTTTTCCAGAGAGCGAGCGCACAGTGAAAATCGGCGGCATGGGGCAGACCCTGAAGTTCAAGGACATGGAGATGGACGGGAAGCCTGGGGTCTTCTGGGAGCTGAAGCGCTTCCGGAATGTGGTGGCGACCGGGATAGCCACCACGAGGAAGAAGGCAGAGGAGGCAGCACTCAAAGCCTTCGGGGAGATGAACCTCGCGAACGCGATGACCGCTGCGGAGCGTGCGCCCTTCAAGGCGAAGCTGGTGGCGCTCAGTCGGAACCGGCCCTACCTGACGTGCAGCGTATTGCAGTCGATCCTGGGTGGGTTCAAGCGCAAGACCATCATCATGGAAGCGCGATGGAAAGAAGAGGACCTGTGGAAGCAGGACGACCCGAAATACCGGCAGCCCCTGCCCACGCACCATAGGGCGCTGTCGCCCGAGGATGGAGCAGAGAAGATCCTCGACATCTTGCAGAAGCTCGGATGGACCGATGCACAGGACAAGCCCATCGGGAAGAAGGTCTATCAGCACATCAAGACCATGTATGGCGCTCACTACGTAGGCGAGGTCGACGAGTAGTGGGCTCCCTCTTCGGTAGACCCAACTCCATGCCGCTATATAGATCGCTGGTCGACTGGAGCAGAACCCTCGCGGAGCAGGGCATCAGCGGGTGCCAGATGACGCTGCACTGCCCTCGACGGCTCATGGACGCCATCATGCTGGAGGTGGGTTTCAGCGACCGCATCCAGGACGGACTGAAGCTCTACCTCCACTGTGACATCACCTTGATTCTCCGAGAGAAGAAAGAGATCGTAAAGCATGCCCCCCAAGACGAAGCCACAAGCTGCACCGGGACGACTGCCGAGGGAATCAGTCGAAGCGAAGCCCCCCCAGGCGATGGGGACGAACGACGCATCTCCATTGGGGATTTACTTGACCACCAATAAGATCAGCCTGAGTAGCTTCAGCAGGGCCTTGGGTAGCGACATCAAGTCCGTCACCGGCTGGGCCAGGGGCGAGACGGTCCCGACTTTGGCCTGTGCCTGGGAGATAGAGCGGGTCTCCAAGGGTGTTGTGCCCATGGAGTCTTGGCTGGCCCTGCCTGCGGCGCGTTCGTTCCTCGCGGTGATGCACTCGCGGCAGAGCGACGAGATCCGCAAGTTGAAGCAGGAAGTGGGGGGAAGCGGCGGTGGCTTTGCCGAGGGAGGTGAGCTGTGAGCGCACTGGAGGCGGACACCTACGACTGCGCCTGTGACGAGCACTTCGACGACGATCCAGAATGTGCGCTCGTCCAGCTGAGGCACGACCGAGACGAAGCACGCACCGAGGTGACGCGGCTGACCAAGATGCTCGACCTGTGCAGCGAGGCTCACGAGCACAACGTGCGTCTGAAATCCCAGCTGGAGGACACGCGGCTGCACCTGTTCCACGCTATCAACCGGAACCACACCTTCAGCGAGGGCTGCGCGGGATGCACTGACGGACGCGACCTGTTGACGCGGAAGTAGCTGGACCCGAGATAGAGTCTCCCCAGCGCGGTCAGATAACCGTCACGTCTGGGGAGATCATCTATATGGGAATCAAAACTATTCGTTTTACCAAGAAGGATGGGAGTCCCTTCACAGGCGCCCTCACCTTCGGCACCGCGCTCAAGTACGCCCAGAGCAGTGCAGGTGCCAGCATCTCGGGCACCACGACGGTGACGGACCTGGGCGGGGGTGTGGTCGAGGTCAACATTCCCTCGACCAGCACGGTCGGAGGGGCCTACCTCGTCTACATCGACCCGGCAGTCGTGGACGTCTACCCCCGCGCGCAGCTGGTCTGCGATGGCCCCTTCGTCTGGGGCTACGGGAGCACCGCGGACGACGGCACCCCCAACGTCAACATCGGCCCAAGTGCTGCCACCATCTCCGCACGGGATGCCACCACGGGGCTAGTGACGACCCTCACCGCGGGAGGTGGAGGCTCCATCACGGATGGAAGCGGGAACGTCCTCTTCACCGTGGTGCGTGCGCCCTTGCCTGGGACCACCGGGTACGAGTGGAACATCGGCTCGAACACCGCAGGCATCCAGGTCTACCCGCGGGCGGGAGACAACGCCCTGCCCGTCCTCCCTGCCATCCCTGACGGGTACACGGCCAAGGTCATCCGCTTCACCAAGAACAACAACGGAGAGGCCGGGGCGCCCTTCGAGGGGGCTCTGACCTTCGCCACCTACCCGGAGTTCCGCCGCAACCGGAACGGGGTGAAGGTCACGCCGCAGATTGTGGACCTCGGTGGAGGCTACGTCCGTGTCGCGCTGCCCACGGTGGAGGACGTGGCCTGCTGCTGCACGGTCAACATCGCGAGCAGCATCACCGACGTGTTCCCGCGCACTCACCTCGTCTCGATGGGAAGCAGCGTCTGGCTCTACGGGTACGAGGGAGCTGTGCCCACTCCGGATGGGCTGCCCACGCCCTCCAAGGTCAACATCCAGGCGCGCAAGTTCGCCTTCCCCGATGCGCCTGTGACGCTCACCGGCGTGGGGGCGGGGGGACTCACGATGTCGGCCACGCCGGACGACGTGGCTCTGTCCGTGCTCCGCTTCGACTACCCCACCGCGAATGAGAGTTGGACGTTCACGGCCACCCCTACCCAGGCCACGGGCATCTGGCCGGAAGCGGGAGACCGGGACCTGCGCGCGCGCGTCTCCTACCCCGAAATCAACTACGCCGCGAAGCGCCGCTGGGCAGGCGACGGCGAAGACAGCGTGCAGCAGGCCAAGCAGTGGACGGTGCAGTACGGCACGCGCACGCCCGACACGGGCGGCAGCCCGCTGGTGCTCAGCGATGGAGTGCCGCGCATCACCACGCGGCGGGATGAGGTCTACAACCGAGGGAAGGGCTCCACGGCCTTCACGGTGAAGTACGGAGACCTCCACTCGAACGGGGCCCGTGCGGAGTTCGTCGCCAAGGCCACGGGCGCAGCAGGAGGGAAGACGAACGTCGGGTACTTCTATGAGGGAGATGACGTGTGGATCTCCTGGAGTTCCAAGTTCCCCGCGGACTTCAAGACCAACGACGGATGGAGTGTGTTTTCACAGGCGCATCAGACGTTAGATCTCGGTAATGGTGGTCCGCCGATCTCCTTCATCGTGAAGAACACGGACAGTCTGCACTTCTCCGTGATGAACGGGTACTACGACTCCATCGGTGAGGGATGGCGCGCGTACCGCTACACCACCAAGCTCCAGCGCGGCTTCTGGCAGCACTTCCTCCTCCACATCAAGTGGTCACAGAGCATGACCGTGGGCTTCCAGGAGCTGTGGGTGGACGGCACGCTGGTGATGCCGCGCCTGTACCACAACAACATGGACGTGGACGGGACCACCTACTGGAAGCTCGGGTGGTATCGGAACAAGACCTCGCAGTCTCCGCCCCAGACCATCCTCCACGAGGACTTCAACGTCTGGAACAGCGACCCACGCCTCATCGGTGAGCTGCCGGTCAGCGGCGTTGGTGCCTTCAGCATCCAGAACTTCGGCGTCACCGCGCTGGGTACGAACGTTGACCCGGTGGTCATCGTCCCGCCTGAAGACCCGGTGCCTGAAATCCCGGTGGACTGGGTGGTCATCGCGCCGTCCTTCTACAACCGCTACGAGGACGGCCCGTTCGGGGACCCGAAGATGAACGGGCTGGAGGGGCCGATGTTCCTCCTGAAGCCTCTTTTGATCGCACTCGAGCCGCTGTACTGTATCGCGTGCAGCCGTGCAGATATCCTCGCGAAGCTCCAGTTCTGCTGGGCGCACTACGAGGACTACCTCAACAGCAAGGAGTACGCGGCAGCAGAGAAGCAGACTCAAGGGATGTTGCTGAGCCGGTTGGCCTTCGCAGAGCGGATGCGGTTCCAGAACCGCCTGCCGGACATCAAGCTCAAGGTCCCCATCACACCGCAGTAAGATCGGAACGGAACATGGGAAGAGTGAATGTGGAGTTGAGGAGTGACTGTCAGATCGCATTGGCTGAGGTGCGGGAGCGCCTCGATGCGTTGGAGAAGTGGCGCATGAGATGGCTGCTCGCAGGGGAGAGCTACGTTCCTCCGCAACCGCTGCCGGGTTCAGCTCAGTTGAAGCCTGCGACCATCACTGAGCACCTGTACATGCAGACACGTGAGGAGATGGAGAAGAAGCTTCGAGGGCTGGAGAACGACATCGAGCAGGCGCTGAGTGACAAGACGGACGGGAACCTCAACCCCTACGCGCTGGCGCTGCGGATGAAGTTCGTCAACTCGCTCAGGGAGGCGGGCTGGCTCAGCGGTGAGGAGGTGCGCGAGCTGAAGAACCGGCAGGAAGAACTGGTTCGCGAGCAGATGGACGCGGAGAAGGAGCGGGACGTGCTGGCAGCGGAGAACATCCGGCTGAACAAGGTACTCGACCACGTTCAGTCTGCGGTGATGGAAGTGTCAGCGGAGATCAGCTAGATGCCATCCGGGGGCCACAACAAGAAGGACTTGCCAAGCCTCTTCCCCCCAGCGCGCGTCGCTCACGAGGCGCAGGTGAGGCGCGCGCCCCAGTTCATGCTCTGCCCTGAGCGGCATCACCTGCCGCACAGGACAGTCTGGGGGCGCTGCTCCCCCATGCACTGCGTCGACCCGGCGAAGAAGCCCGAGGGGCTCAAGGAGATGGAGGACTACGGACCGGCTCAGCGCGACCGGCATCCAGAGCTGGCCCACGAGAAGGAGATGCGGCTCCTACCGCGTGGCCTGGAGGGGAGAGTTGTCGCGGAGCCAGGGGAGGGCCTGGACACGGATGCAGAGGCCCTGGCGCAGACGGAGGAGGCCCTGGAGCTGCTGAAGGCCCGGGGTGCCAACAGCGCACGGGAGGCGTTCTACGGCCTCCCAGCGCTGCCTCCGCCGCCTGACCTCGCCAAGCTGGGAGCCAAGGAGTACCTGCGCGTGCGGAGCGAGCAGGTGGCCCCCTACGCCCTGGAGATGCGCATCGCCGAGATGCGCTTCGGCAGCAGGGCCTCACGTGACGCAGCCACGCAGGAGTTGCTGGACCGTGCTGGATTCACCAGGAAGCCCGAAGCAACCCCCGATTACCGAGGTCCCGTGACTATCGTGAACATCGGGGGCAACACCCCCTACGATGCTCAAATCACTCAAGGAGTTGTTCATGTCCAAGAAGCCCAAGCAGGCCGAAGAGACCCGCGCATCCTCGATTCAGGGTCAGCAGGAAGAGCCGCAGGAGACGAACCCTCCAGCTGGGGAAGGCTCGGAGGACACGCGACCGACCACGAATCCCGAGACCAAAGCAGAAGAGACGGTGCCCGTGACGGAGCAGCAGAAGGAGAACGGGTACAGGGAGCCGGAGAAGTTCAAGGACCCGGTGAGCGCGAACGCAGACCCGCGAGACCAGCCTTCCAACTTCGGGACGCCGATCTCGTCAACAGTCCATACGAAGGAGCAGGAAGTGGGGGACCAGACTCCCATCAAGGAGGGTGAGCCCCTGCCCACCCCTCCCTCGCCTGCCATCCGCTACCAGCCGGGAAGCTCCGACGCGGAGAAGCAGGAGACCCAGGAGTTCAAGGCAGTGACCCCTCCGGGTGGAGTAGTCGGTGAGCAGGAGGCCAAGTTCTTCCCGCGCGCCGTCATGCTGGTGGGTAGCAAGAAGCGCATCCAGAAGGGCATCGAGGAAGCGAACAGCGGAGGTCCGTCCAACGAGGATGGGGATAAGTACGCGCTGGGGTTCCAGCTCGCGGCGATGGCCGTGAAGGACCTGGACGTGCAGGACAACCAGCGCATCCGGCTCAACATCGAGTGGAGCGACAAGGGTGCTCCCCGCGTTGATCCCAAGGTGGAAGACGTGATGCTCCCCCAGGGAGCCAAGTCGGTCGAGCAGCTGGAAGAGGAAGAGCAGAAGGCCAAGTGATGTAGTCTCGGTGGGGAGATAGTTACGTCTCCCCACCGGGTGGTGCACAAGTGCGAATCAGTAGAGTAGAGAAGGTCCGCAGGGCAGCCAGGAACGCCCGCGTTGGAGAGCAGCAGGAGTCGAAGGTACTGGACCTCGAAGGGCTCGCTCGGCTGGTCGTGAGCGGAGACAGCGCCCGGTCCGTCCTCCTCCCCACCCAGCGGGAGTTCATCTTCAGCCCCATCCGCCGCAAGTGGTACGTCGGCCCGGTCGGCTGCGCGAAGACATCGAGCCTGTGTGCCAGCGTCATCATCCCTGCGATGCTCTACCCGGGGAGCCGCTGGCTCGTCGCACGGTGGACGTACTGGACCCTGCAAGAGACCACGATGAAGCGGTTCTACGAGTGCCTGGAACGGCTCGGTCCCAACATCATCGTGGACAAGTATGAAGGCCCACCCCACAAGATCTGGATTGCCAGTGCCCGAGCGTATCCCGATGGCAGTCCTATGGAGCCCAGTGAGATCGTCTTCAACGGACTTGACGACATCGGCAAGTTGGGTAGTACCGAGTTCAATGGCATCGCCGTGGATGAGTACAGCGAGATCGACAAGCCCATGGCTGAGACCCTGGACCAGCGGCTACGTCACAGGAGGCCCGACCAGGACCGGGCCGAGGGACCCTTTTTCCTCAACGGGGTGAGCAACCCGGTGAACCGGGCGCACTGGCTCCACCAGAACTTCTGTGGGGAATCTGATGGAGCCCCGGTCACCTGGGGCACCAAGTTCAAGCCCCTCCCCAAGGAGAACGAGGCCAACCTGCCACCGGGGTACTACGAGACCATCTCGGAGAACATGAGCCCCGAGATGAAGATCCGCATGATTGAAGGCGAGTGCGGACCTGACCCGGCTGGGCAGGGAGTCTTCCCTGAGTTCAGGCAAAGTCTCCACGTGGACGACTTCAAAGTGCTGCCGGGACGCCGGGGCATCCGAGGCTGGGACTTCGGTCGCCGCAGACCCGCCTGCGTGTGGGCTCAGCAGCTCGCCAACGGGCGTGTGAACTTCCTCGCCGCCGAGCTGGGAGAGAACGAGGGCTTACCCAGCTTCATCCGCAAGGTGAAGCAGCGGAGCGCCCTCCAGTTCCCGGAGATTCAGGAATGGACCGACTTCTGCGATCCACACGGCACGCAGCGCCGGGACACGTCAGACGAGACCTCCATCGACATCCTGCGCAAGCACGGCATCCAGCCCAAGTACGTGGACGTG
>Ga0210040_10001134_pt1 | contig 41248 bp, 37 predicted proteins | sample CryGeyCG12114_NA_FD_185462 | JGI IMG/M metagenome (GOLD analysis project Ga0210040, IMG submission 185462) | Groundwater microbial communities from aquifer - Crystal Geyser CG19_WC_8/21/14_NA (SPAdes) (version 2) | ecosystem: Environmental > Aquatic > Deep subsurface > Groundwater | place: USA... | reverse complement strand
TGGTCACGCAGCAGGTCGACGCGATCATCTACATCCCCGCCGGCGCCACCGCCGCCACCGTCCCGGTGCGGACCGCCGCCTCCGCCGGCATCCCGGTCGTGACCGTCGACCGCAACCCCGAGGGCGCACCCGGCGACACTTTCATCGCCACGGACAGCGTGGCGGCCGCCAAGGCCCTGGGCGAGTGGGTCGTCGAGGCCACCGGCGGCACCGGCGAGCTCGGCGTCATCCAGGGCCAGATCGGCACCACGCCGGAGCTCGCCCGCGACGAGGGCTTCAAGGCCGGCATCGAGGGCTCTGACATCACCGAGGTCGCCCGCCAGGCCTCGGACGCGTGGGCCCAGGACGAGGGCTTCCAGATCGCCCAGGACATGCTGCAGGCCCACCCGGAGATCAACATCTTCTTCGGCCGCGCGGACGCCCTGGCTCTCGGCGCCGCTCAGGCCGCCCGCACCGCGGGCCGCGACGACATGACCATCGTCGGCTTCGACGGCGACGTGGCCGGCCTGGAGGCCGTCCGCGACGGCGTCCTCGCCGCGACCGTGACCCAGCCCACGCAGGCCATGGGCAAGCTCGCCCTGGAGTCGGCCGTCCAGCTGGCCGACGGCGAGGAGCTGCCCGCCGAGCAGCTGCAGGAGGGCGTGGTCACCACCCCCGAGAACGTCGAGGGGTTCATCACCGAGCACCCGTGACCCGGCTCAGCCGCTAGCGCGGACCCGGTGGAGCCCCGAGGGCTCCACCGGGTCCCCCGCAGCGAGCGGGGCGTCGGCGCCGCCGACGTCCCCCCAGACCTCCTCGACCGCAATGGAGCAGGCAATGGCAGAGGCAGCCGACGGCAGCGGCCTGGTCGTCACGGGCGTCGTCAAGGACTACCCGGGGACGCGGGCGCTGGACGGCGTGGACCTGACGGTGCGCCCCGGCGAGCTCGTCGCCCTCCTGGGCGAGAACGGCGCCGGCAAGTCGACCCTCGGCGGCGTCGTCGCGGGCTCGACCACGCCGACCGCGGGCTCCATGACCTGGCAGGGGCGGCCGTACGCGCCGACCTCGCCCGCGGACGCGATCGCCGTGGGCATCGGGCTCATCCACCAGGAGATGCGGCTGCTGCCGGACCTGACCGTGGCGGAGAACGTCCTCGTCGGCCGACTGCCCTCGCGCTCCGGCGGCTGGGTGAGCCGGCGCGAGATGCGCCGGAGGGCGAAGGACGCCCTGGACCAGCTGGGCTTCGCGCAGAGCATGGACACCCTCGTCCGCGACCTCAGCGTCGCCGGCCAGCAGCAGGTGGAGATCGCCAAGGCGCTGGCGACGGACGCCAAGCTGCTCATCCTCGACGAGCCCACCGCGGCCCTCGGCGGGCAGGAGACCGACGCCCTGTTCGAGTGCGTGGGGCGGCTGAAGCGGGAGGGCGTCTCCTTCATCTACGTCAGCCACCGCCTGGCCGAGATCCGGCGCATCGCCGACCGCATCGTCGTGCTGCGCGACGGCGCCCGCATCGCCGAGCACGAGCGCGGCGACGTCGAGCCCGACCAGCTGGTGCGCGAGATGGTGGGCCGGTCCGTCGACCGGCTGTTCCCCGAGATCCGCCCCCCGCAGGAGGACGTCGTCCTGGCGGTCTCGGACCTCACCTCCGCCCAGGGCCGCTTCCGCGACGTCAGCTTCTCCGTGCGCGCCGGCGAGGTCTTCGGCATCGCCGGCATCGTCGGAGCGGGACGCACCGAGCTGGTGCGCGCCGTGGCCGGGGTGGACCCGGTCTCCGCGGGGACGGTCTCGGTCAAGGGCCGCCGGCTGCGCTCGCACTCCATCGCCGACGCCATCGACGCCGGTGTGGTGCTCGTCCCGGAGGACCGCAAGGCGCAGGGCGTCATCGTCACCGACCGCATCGACGACAACGTGGCGCTGCCGCACCTCGACGCCCTCACCTCCGGCGGCTGGATCACCCAGCGCGGGGTCAAGCAGGCGGCGGTGGACGTCATCGCGCGGCTCGGCGTCAAGGGCCGCCCCGGCGACCGGATCGGCGCCCTGTCCGGCGGCAACCAGCAGAAGGTCGTGATCGGCAAGTGGCTGCAGAAGCAGCCGTCGGTCGTGATCCTCGACGAGCCCACGCGCGGCATCGACGTCGGCGCTCGCGCCTCCATCTACGACATCGTCGCCGAGCTCTCCGCGGCCGGCGTGGCCGTCGTGGTGGTCAGCTCCGACCTCGACGAGGTCCTCGGCCTCTCGCACCGCGTCATGGTCCTCAGCCGCGGCGAGGAGCAGGGGACGCTCGACCGGGCCGAGGCGAACCCGGCGACCGTCGTGGCGCTGGCCACCGCCTGACGCCGCCGCGCGCAGCGCGGCCGACACCCAGCCACGCCCACCCCGGCGGCACCTCGACAGGAAGAAGAACCCATGTCCCCCTTCTCGTTCCGCCTCGACGACGGCGTCGCGCTGGTGACCGGCGCCGCCAGCGGCATCGGTCGGGCCGTCGCGGTGGCCATCGCCGAGGCCGGTGCTCCGGTGGGGTGCGCCGACCTGGCCGGCTCCGACCTGAGCGGCACCCTGGACCTGGTGGCGGAGGCCGGCGGCCGGGGCATCCCGATCATGTGCGACGTCACCGACGAGGCGGCCGTCGACGCCGCCGTCGCCGAGGTCGAGGCGCAGCTCGGGCCGCTCTCGCTCGCGGTGAACTCCGCGGGCATCGCGAACGCGGCGCCGGCGGTGGACATGCCGCTGGCGCAGTGGCAGAAGGTCTACGACATCGACGTCACGGGCGTCTTCCTCACCGCCCGCGCCGAGGGGAGGGCGATGCTCCGCCACGGGCGCGGCTCCATCGTCAACATCGCCTCGATGTCGGGCACGATCGTCAACCGCGGCCTCGAGCAGGCGCACTACAACAGCGCCAAGGCGGCCGTGCAGCACCTCAGCAAGTCGCTGGCGATGGAGTGGGCCACCGGCGGGGTCCGGGTCAACAGCGTCAGCCCCGGCTACACGGCCACCGCGATGAACCTCCGCCCCGAGGTCGCGGACGCGGCGAAGCAGTTCGCCGCGGACACGCCCCTGCAGCGGATGGCGGAGCCGTCGGAGATCGCGGGACCGGCCGTCTTCCTGCTCTCCAGCGCCGCGAGCTTCTGCACCGGCGTGGACCTGCTGGTCGACGGGGGCTTCACCTGCTGGTGAGCCGGCGTCCCGAGCCCTCGCGGCCCACCGCTCGCAGGCCCCGACGGCTACAGTGTGCATGACGAAACATAGTTGACTAGATATGCCGACCAGGAGGGCTGACATGACCGTCGAAGACCAGACCGTCGAGGAGGACACCGTCCCCGACGTCCACCCCGAGGAGCTGCCGCCCCAGGGCTCCTTCAAGGTGCTGGGCCGCGTGGCCCCGGGCGCGAGCCGCGAGGAGGCCGTCGGCCACGTCGCCGAGGCCGCCCGCCTGGTGCGCCGCCGGGACATCGAGATGGTGGCCGCGGCCGGGCTCGGCCACATCGGTGGCGAGTACTCGGTCATCGACGTCCTGACCACGCTCTACGTGCACGCCCTCGACCTCGAGGTGGGCGGGCTCGGCGACCCCGAGCGCGACCGCCTCGTCCTGTCCAAGGGGCACGCCGCCGCGGCGCTCTACACGACGCTCGCGGTCACCGGCCACCTGCCGGTGGACGACCTGGACACCTTCATGCAGCCGCTCTCGCAGCTCAACGGCCACCCCGCGCGCACGAAGATCGCTGCCGTGGAGGCCAGCACCGGTCCGCTGGGCCACGGGCTGCCGATCGCCGTGGGCACCGCACTGGCCGCCAAGATCGACGGCAGCTCCCGGCGGACCTTCGTCATCACCGGCGACGGCGAGCTGCAGGAGGGCTCCAACTGGGAGGCCCTCATGACCGCCGGGAACCACGACCTGGCCAACCTGTGCCTCGTGGTCGACCGCAACCGCCTGCAGCAGGGCGCGCAGGTGGCCGACACCAACGACCTGGACCCGCTGGACGACAAGCTCCGGGCCTTCGGCATGGAGGTCGTCGAGCTCGACGGGCACGACCACGGCGCCCTCATCGACGCCTTCGCCGCGGTGCCCGCCGCCTCGGGCAAGCCCACCGCGATCATCGCCCACACCCACAAGGGCCACCCCATCTCCTTCATGACCGACGAGGTCGCCTGGCACCACAAGGTGCCCACGCAGGAGCAGGTGGCCGCCGCCCTGTCCGAGCTGGAGGCATCGTGACCACCCCGACCGCGACCTCGGCGCCCGCTGCGGCGGCCGCCCTGCACGACTGCCGCGACGCCTTCGTCGAGGCCCTCATCGCCGCGGCCGACGCGGACCCGCGCGTCGTCGCGGTGGTCAACGACTCGGTCGGCTCGAGCAAGCTGGCGCCCTTCGCCAAGAAGTTCGGCGACCGCCTGGTCAACGTCGGCATCGCCGAGCAGGACATGGTCGGCGTGGGCGCCGGGCTGGCGAACGGCGGCAAGATCCCCTTCGTCTCCGCGGCCTCGTGCTTCCTGACCGCCCGCGCCATGGAGCAGATCAAGGTCGACGCCGCCTACTCCCAGCACCACATGGTGCTGTGCGGCATGAGCCCGGGGATGGCGTACGGGGAGCTCGGCCCGACGCACCACTCCATCGAGGACATGGCCTGGATGCGGGTCATCCCCGGTCTGACCGTCATCTCCCCGTCGGACCCGGCGGAGACCGCGCAGGCCGTGCGCTGGGCGGCCCAGCACGACGGGCCCGTCTTCCTGCGGATCAGCCGCATGGGCGTGCCGGACGTTAACCCGCCCGACTACGAGTTCGTGCCCGGCAGGGCCGTGACCCTGCGCGAGGGCACCGACGTGACCGTCATCGCCCACGGCACGGCGGTCACCCGCGCCCTCGCCGGCGCGGACCAGCTGGCCGAACAGGGCATCTCGGCTGCGGTCCTGTCGATGCCGACGGTCAAGCCCCTCGACGTCGACGCCGTCGTGGCGGCCGCCCGCAGCACCAAGGGGCTCATCACGGTCGAGGAGGGTCTGACGTCGGGGCTCGGCGGCGCGGTGGCCGAGGTCGTGGTGCAGCACCAGCCGGTGCCGATGCGGATGCTCGGTCTCCCGGACGTGTTCGCCCCCACCGGGTCTGCGGGCTGGCTCATGGACCACTTCGGCATCTCCGCCGACGGGGTCGTCGGTGCGGCCCGGGAGCTGCTCGGTCGCTGACCCGCCGTCCCCCGCACCAGCGGCCGCACCCCAGCTGCCGCACCGCGACCGCCGCACCGGAGCCCGCCGCCAGAGCGGGCGGCTCCGGTGCGGCGCTCGTGCGTCAGGCCTCGCAGGCAGGGGCCCGGGTGCCGACGGCGAGGGCTCCCGCTCGACAGCGCGCGATAGCGTCGGACGACGGTGGGAGAGCGCGCGGACGCCTCTGCACCTGGCTGCGCGCCAGGCACCTGACGCCGTCCGTCCCTGCCCGAAGGAACGCCCCATGACGCGCGAAGCTCTCGGTCGCGCCGCGGCACCGCGGCTCAGCCACGCCGACGACCAGCTCCGGCTGATGGCCAAGATCGCCCGGATGTACCACGAGCGCGGCCTGCGGCAGACGCAGATCGCCGAGGAGCTGCACGTGTCCCAGGCGCGGGTCTCGCGCCTGCTCAAGCGGGCCGGCGAGGTCGGCATCGTGCGCACCATCGTGGCTCCGCCCACGGGCGTCTACCCGGACGTCGAGGAGGCGCTGGAGCGCCGCTTCGGCATGGCGGAGGCCGTGGTGGTGGACGCCGCCGGGTCCGACGAGACGGTGACGCCCGTCCTCGGCGCCGCCGCGGCGGCCTACCTCGAGACGACCCTCGGCGGCAGCGAGGTCGTCGGCATCTCCTCGTGGTCGGCCACGCTGCTGGCCGCGGTCGAGGCGATGCGCCCGACCCGCACCCGGCTGGTCAGCACCGCCGTGCAGCTCGTCGGCGGGATCGGCGACCCCCGGGTCCAGATGCAGGCCAACCGGCTCATGGCCGCCTTCGCCCAGGACACCGGCGCCGACCCCGTGTTCCTCTCGGCGCCGGGGTTGCTGGGGTCTGCCGCCGCGCGCAGGACGCTGATGCGCGACCCGACCCTGCAGACGGTGATGGAGCTGTGGCCCCGCCTGAGCATGGTGCTCGTGGGGATCGGCTCCCTGGAGCCCTCGCCGCTGCTGCGGGAGTCCGGCAACGCCCTGCCCGAGGCCGAGCAGGAGCTGCTGCGGCGCGCCGGCGCCGTCGGGGACATCTGCCACCGCTTCTTCGACGCGGAGGGGCGGCACGTCGTCTCGGACATCGACGACCGGATCATCGGGATCTCCGCCGAGCAGCTGCGCGCCGTCGGGCGGCGCGTGGCCGTCGCAGGGGGCTCCCGCAAGCACGCCGCGCTGCTCGCCGCCCTCCAGGGCGGGTGGGTCAACGTGCTCATCACCGATGTGGAGTCCGCGGAGCACCTGCTGGCGGCCTCCGCTCCGACGCCTCCCTGAGCACGCGGGTCGCCGAGACCTCGACCGAGACCCCGTGAGCTCCTCGCGCGCTCCGGCGCCGCTGACCGCGGTCGTCCCGCGTGCTCCCCGTGCCGGTGGAGAGGTGCCGGGTGAGCTCGAGCTGCTGCCGGGGTGCCCGGGCGGAGCAGCCGAGAACCCTTGACGACCCCTGCGTCGTGTCCTAGCGTCATCAATGCATTCAGGTGCGAATAAGCATTCAGCCCAGATCCGGGCTCGGTGATGTCCTCGATGAAGAGGGAGCTCGATGAGAGCGATGTCCGCAGACGCGCGCGCCTCAGCTCGGCGGCGGCGCTCAGTGGTCTCCGGTGTGCTCGCGGCAGGGGTGCTCGCGGCGGTCGCCGCCACCACCACGGTCGTCGCCGCGGACGACCCGGCCGCCGCAGGCACGGGTGCGCAGTCGTTCGACCCCGTCGAGTACGCCGACGAGCGGTACGAGTCCGAGGTGGTGGCCACCGTCGAGGACGAGGCCGTCGAGCTGACCGACCTGCTCCCGCAGATCATCGCCGACCCCGAGGCGGCCGGCGAGGAGCACGGCCACCGGGACGGCGTCTCCTCGCCGTACGCCTACCCGGTCACCGGCACAGGCGTGGCGGGGGCGGTGGACGGGACGCTGCTGCCGGTCGCGGTCGAGGGCCTCCCCGAGGGGGTCGAGGTCGTCCTGCAGGTGGGCCCCGCGGTCAACGGCACGGCGCTGCGCGACGCGACCGGCCTCATCGGGTTCGACGACTTCCTCAACCAGATCGAGTACGCGGACGTCGCCACGGAGCTCAACAACAAGGTCAAGGAGCAGGTGCTGGCGGGCTTCGACGCGGCGGGCGCCGCCGGCAGCACGGTCTCCTTCACCGGCGCCTTCGCCTACGGCTCGAACACCGCGCTCCTGCAGGTGACGCCGGTGTCCCTGGAGGTCCAGCCGTGAGCTCTCCCGCCGTCGCGGCCGACCCGCAGCGCCTCGAGCGGCCGGTCGTCATGGCGGCCCGCGGCATCACCAAGGTCTACGGCGGCACCCGCGCCCTGAGCGGCGTGGACTTCGACGTCCGCCGGGGCTCCGTGACGGCGCTGTTCGGGGAGAACGGCGCCGGGAAGTCGACGCTGATGAAGATCCTCGCCGGGGTGGAGCAGCCGACGACGGGGACGCTCGAGCTGGACGGCGAGGTCGTCAGCTTCGGGTCGCCCGTGGAGGCCGTGGAGCGGGGCGTCGCGATCATCCACCAGGAGCTGAACCTCTGCCCCAACCTGTCGGTCGTCGACAACCTCTTCATGGGGCGCGAGCTCACCTCCCGCTCCTTCGTCGACGACCGGCGCCAGCGGGAGGAGGCGACGGCGCTCCTGGCGCGGCTCGAGGAGCCCATCGACCCCCGCACGGACGTGGGCGAGCTCCGCCTCGGGCAGCAGCAGGTCGTGGAGATCGCCCGGGCCATCTCCCTCCGGGCGCGGGTGCTCGTCATGGACGAGCCGACGTCGGCCCTGTCAGCCGCCGAGGTCGAGGTCCTGTTCAAGGTCATCCGCGAGCTGACCGCCTCGGGCGTCTCGGTGGTCTACATCTCCCACCACCTCGAGGAGTCGCTCGAGATCGCCGACGAGGTCGTCGTCCTGCGCGACGGGGCGCTCGTGGCCACCGCGCACGCGGACGAGGTCGGCCTGCCGTGGATCGTCACCAACATGGTGGGCCGCAACCCGGACGACCTCTACCCCGTCCTCGAGCCGGCGCCACGGGAGCCGCTGCTGGAGATCCGCGGCCTCGACGTCGCCGACCCGACGACGCCGGGCCGCCTGGCCGTCGAGGGCCTCGACCTGACCGTCCACGCCGGGGAGATCGTCAGCATCTACGGGCTCATGGGTGCTGGCCGCACCGAGCTGCTCGAGACGCTGGCGGGTCGGCTCACCGCCGAGAACGGCACGGTCGCGGTGGCCGGGCACGACCTGACCCGCGCCGACATCCCGACGCGCATCGACCACGGGCTCGCGCTGGTGCCCGAGGACCGGCAGCGGGACGGGCTCGTCCAGACGATGAGCGTCGGGGGCAACATGTCGCTGTCCTCCATCCGTCGCTACGCGCGCCGGCTGCTGCTGCGCGACGCGGACGAGAAGCGGGCCGTCGGCACCGGCATGGCGGACGTCACCGTCAAGGCGGCCGGGGCGTCGGCGCCCATCGGCTCCTTGTCGGGCGGCAACCAGCAGAAGGTCGTCATCGCCAAGGTGCTGCTGACGGAGCCGCGCGTGCTGCTGCTCGACGAACCGGCGCGCGGCATCGACGTGGGCGCCAAGGCCGACATCTTCGCGCTGATGGCGCGCCAGGCCGAGGCCGGCCGTGCCGTGCTCTTCGCCACGTCCGAGCTCGGCGAGGCCATGAACGCTGCGCACCGGGTCCTCGTCATGGCCCGCGGGCGGATCGTGCGCGAGTTCGACCCCCGCACCGTCACCAAGGAGGACCTCATGTCTGCTTCGGACGACTCGGGCCCCCGGGCCGACCGCTCCGCGGACGGGCTCGTCGCATGAGCGCGACCGCCACCGCGCCGTCGGGCACCCGGCTCCCGCAGACCCCTCCGACGGCGCGCCGGTCGCTGTCGGTGGGACCGGTCCTGCTCGAGGCCAGGGCGTTCATCGCCCTCGGCGTCATCGTCGTCATCTTCGCGCTGCTGTCGGACACCTACCTGACGTCGTCGAACCTCATCACGATGACGCGCCACGTCGCGATCAACGCGATCCTGGCCCTCGGCATGCTGCTCGTGATCCTCACCGGCGGCATCGACCTGTCGGTCGGCTCCATCGTCGGCCTGTCCGGCGTCGTCGCCGGCGTGCTGCTGCAGGGATGGGAGATCACGTCCCTCGACGTGATCCTCTACCCGCAGGTCTGGGCCGTCGTCCTGGCGTCGATGGCCGTCGGGACGGTGGTCGGGCTCGTCAACGGCGTCTTGATCACGAGGTTCAGGGTGGCTCCCTTCATCGCCACCCTCGGCATGCTGTACGTGGCTCGCGGGGCAGCCCTGCTCATCAGCGACGGCGCCACGTTCCCCCGCCTGGGGGGCGACCCGGCCCTCGGCAACACGGGCTTCGGCTTCCTCGGCTCGGGACGCGTGCTCGGCATCCCGACGTCGATCTGGTTGATGGTCGTGGCGGCAGCGCTGGTCTTCGTCCTGCTGCGCAAGACGCCCTTCGGCCGCTGGCTCTACGCCACCGGCGGCAACGAGCGGGCGGCCGAGCTCTCCGGCGTCCCCGTGCGCAGCGTGACCATGCGCGTCTACATGGTCTCGGGCCTGTGCGCCGGGCTCGTGGGTCTGATCATCGCCTCCGAGCTCACCTCGGCCGCCCCGCAGGCGGGGGAGTCCTACGAGCTCAACGCCATCGCGGCCGTCGTGATCGGCGGTGCGTCCCTGTCCGGCGGGCGCGGCACCGTCCGCGGGGCCCTCATCGGCGCCTTCGTCATCGGCTTCCTGGCCGACGGGCTCGTCATGGTGGGCGTCTCGACCTTCTGGCAGACCGTCATCAAGGGCGCGGTGATCATCCTCGCCGTGATGCTCGACCAGGGTGAGCAGCGCCTGAAGCGGGCCCGGTCCGCCGCTGCCGCCGCGGGCTCGGTCCCCGCCCCGGCGGCCCCCGTCGCCACCGGGCCTCGCAGCTGACCCGCCGCCCCGCCTCGCCGGCGACCGCGCACCCGCCGTCCGCACTGCTCGACCGCTGACCCGCACCCCTCCGACAACGCCGTCATCTGGGAGACCCTCATGTCCCGACCGTCCCGCACCCGCCTCGGCGCCCTGCTCCTCGCCGGAACCCTCGCCCTGTCCGCCTGCGGCTCGGGGAGCGACCCGGCCGCGACCGGCAGCACCGGTGACGCCGGAGCCCCCGGCCCGGACCCGGCGGAGGCCGGCGGCCTCATCGCCGTCATCACCCCGTCGAACGACAACCCGTTCTTCAAGGCCGAGTCGGACGCGGCCGTGGCGATGGCGGAGGAGCTCGGCTACGAGACCACGGCGTCGTCGCACGACGACGACCCGAACACGCAGTCGTCCCTCATCGACTCCGCGATCTCCGCGGGGGCGCGGGCGATCATCCTGGACAACGCCGGCGCGGACGCCTCGATCGGCCCGGTGGGCAAGGCCGTGGAGGCCGACGTGCCGGTCTTCCTCATCGACCGCGAGATCAACGAGACGGGCCTCGCCAGCGCGCAGATCGTGGCGAACAACTCCCAGGGCGCCGCCCTGGTCGCCGAGTCGTTCGTCCAGGCGATGGGCGGCGAGGGGACCTACGTGGAGCTGACGGGCAAGGAGTCGGACACCAACGCCGGCGTGCGCTCCCAGGCCTACGCCTCGGTCATCTCCCAGTACCCCGACCTCGAGCAGGTGGCCCAGGAGACGGCGAACTGGGACCAGCAGGAGGCGTTCAGCAAGACCGAGACGATCCTGCAGTCCAACCCGGACGTGAAGGGCATCATCGCCGGGAACGACACGATGGCCCTGGGCGCCGTCGCGGCGGTGGAGGCCGCGGGTCTCGCCGGCCAGGTGACCATCGCCGGCTTCGACGGCAGCCCCGACGCCGTCCAGGCCATCAAGGACGGCAAGCTGCTGGCCACCGGGCTGCAGCCCGCCGTGCAGATCGCGGAGATGGCTGTGGAGCAGGCGGACGAGCTCCTCACCACAGGTGCGGTCTCCCAGCCCGAGAAGCAGTCGATCGACTGCGTCCTCGTCACGGCCGACAACGCCGACGCCTACACCGTCTTCGCCCTCGAGCAGTGAGCCGGCGGGCGCCAGCCGGTCGGCCCGGGCTCGTGCCCGCCCGGGCCGACCGGCCGGCGCCCCGTCGCGGACGGCCGACGCAGGACAACCACGGGAGCTGATGCAATGCCCACGACGCCTCGCTTCGGAGCGGGCCTCTGGCACTTCGCCACCTACGTCGACCGGTACGCCGTCGACGGCTACGGGGAGCCGAGGTCCACGCTCGAGCAGATCGCCCTCGCGGGCACGGTCGAGGACCTGTCCGTCGTCGACGTGCCCTACCCCTTCACCCCGGGCGTGACGGTGCAGCAGGTGCAGCAGGCGCTGGCGGACGCCGGCCTGGAGTGCATCGGCGTGACGCCGGAGATCTACCTCCGCGAGTTCGGCAAGGGCGCCTTCACCAACCCCGACCCCGCCGTCCGCCAGGCCACCCAGGTGCTGCTCGGCGAGGCCTGCGACGTCGTGCGCCAGCTGGGCGCGGAGTACGTCAAGGTCTGGCCGGGGCAGGACGGGTGGGACTACCCCTTCCAGGTCAACCACCACGACCTCTGGCAGCTGGCCGTCGACGGCATCCGGCAGATCGCGACGGCGAACCCCGACCTCCGGTTCGTCATCGAGTACAAGCCGCGCGAGCCGCGCGTGAAGATGACGTGGGACTCCGCCGCGCGCACGATCCTGGGCATCCAGCAGACCGGGTGCGACAACGTCGGGGTGCTCCTCGACTTCGGGCACTCGCTCTACGGCGGCGAGTCGCCCGCCGACGCCGCGCAGCTGCTGATCGACCACGGGCTGCTGTGGGGGATGGACGTCAACGACAACCTGCGCGGCTGGGACGACGACCTCATGGTCGGATCCGTCCACCTGACGGAGATCTTCGAGTACTTCTACACGCTGCGCATCAACGGCTGGGAGGGCGTCTGGCAGCTCGACCAGTTCCCCTTCCGCGAGGACACGGTCGAGACGGCACGCGCCTCCATCCGCCTGCTCAAGGCGCTGCACCGCGCGCTCGACACGCTCGACGTCCCGGCCCTGCAGGCGGCCCAGGCCCGCCAGGACGCCGTGGCCGCGCAGCGCCTGGTGCAGGACGCGCTGCTGAGCTGCATGGGCGGGGACTGAGACGCGTCAGGGCCGCCACGCGGACCGAGGCCGGGGTCACCACCGGCATCCCCGCCGCTCCCCGACGAGCGCGGACGACACCGCTGAACGTCGAGCAGCTGGCGACGGCGACGGCCTGAGAGCGCGGGTCCGCAGCGCGCTGGCGCTCCCCCTGTGTGTGTGGGAGGGGGGCCGTCAGCCGCTCCGGCTCATCGGTGACCTTCGCGGGAAGGCCGGACACTGCCTGCACCTCGTGGCACGGTGCGTGACGTGGATGCGGTCGCCGGTGCCTACGAGTCGCTCGTGACCCGCCGTCTGGCGCAGCTGCTCCATGAGACGACGCTCGAGCCGGCCTACGCGCGGGTGACGGACGCCGCGGCGCCCGACGTCCTCGCGCGCCATGTGGCAGACGCGGTGCGCAGGAGGCTGACGGACATGCCCGTGGCCGACCGCGCCGACTACGTCAACACGCTCCTCTCGGTCGATCCGAGCGACGACCTGGACCTCGTCGACCGCGTGGAGCAGCTGACCGAGCTCCGTCAGCCCGGGCTCACGGCCCGCTGGCCGCAGGGGCGTCCTGCCACGCCCTTCTCCGAGGTCGCCCTGCTGACGAACAGCCGCGGGGAGCCGAACCTCGGCGCGGAGCTGCGCCAGGAGATGGGCAGTGCCGACGGGGTCGACCTGCTCTGCGCCTTCGTCCGCTGGCACGGGCTACGGGTGCTGGAGGAGCCGCTCGCGGCGCTCGCGGAGCGCGGCGTCCACCTGCGCGTGCTGACCACGACCTACCGCGGTGCCACGGAGCGTCGTGCGCTCGACGAGCTCGTCCGGCGCTTCGGCGCCCACGTGAAGATCCGCTACGACGCCCAGACGACGCGCCTGCACGCCAAGGCGTGGCTCTTCCGCCGTGAGTCCGGCTTCGACACCGGGTACGTCGGCAGCTCCAACCTGTCGAAGTCCGCCCTCGTGGACGGCCTCGAGTGGAACGTGCGCATCTCCTCGGAGGCCACCCCGACGCTCGTCCGCAAGTTCGAGGCGACTTTCGACACCTACTGGAACGACCCGGGCTTCCTCGACTACGACCCCGACCGGGATGGTGAGCTCCTCGATCGAGCGCTGGCCGCCGAGAGCGGTGCCTCGCCCAGCGGCGCCGTGATCTCCATCTCAGGGCTCGAGGTCTCCTCGCGCCCCCACCAGGAGCTGATCCTCGAAGCGCTCGACGTGGAGCGCGTCAACCACGATCGCCACCGCAACCTCGTCATCGCCGCGACGGGCACTGGCAAGACCGTCGTCGCGGCGCTCGACTTCCGCCGACTGCGCGCGCAGTGGCTGGAGCGGGAGGGGCGTGAGCCGCGCCTGCTCTTCGTCGCCCACCGCAAGGAGATCCTCGAGCAGGCCCTGCGCACCTACCGCGAGGTGCTGAGCGACGGCGTCTTCGGAGAGCTGCTGGTCGGGGGCAGCAGGCCGTCGCAGTGGTCGCACGTCTTCGCGTCGATCCAGTCGTTGTCCGCCACGGTGCTCCGGGACCTCGAGCGTGGGCACTTCGACGTCGTGGTCGTCGACGAGTTCCACCACGCCGAGGCGGCGAGCTACCGACGGCTGCTCGACCACCTCGAGCCGGCTGAGCTGCTGGGGCTCACCGCCACGCCCGAGCGGGGTGACGGCGTCGACGTCCGCTCCTTCTTCGACGGCCGGACGGCGTACGACCTGCCGCTGTGGTCCGCATTGGAGGCTGACCTGCTCTGCCCGTTCCACTACTTCGGCATCGCTGACGGGACGGACCTGCGGGGGGTGGACTACAGCCGTGGCGGCTACGAGACGGAGGGCCTCGACAAGGTCTACACGGGCAACGACGCGCGCACGCGGATCGTGCTGACCGCCCTGCGTGACCGGGTGACCGATGTCGGTCGCATGCGTGCGCTCGGCTTCTGCGTGAGCGTCGCGCACGCCCAGTACATGGCGCAGACGTTCGCCGACGCCGGCATCCCCTCCACGGCGATCTCGGGGGACACACCCCCTGCGGAGCGCGAGCGCGCGTTCGCCCTGCTCCGCTCCGGAGACCTGCGCTGCTTGTTCGCCGTCGACATCTTCAACGAGGGCCTCGACCTGCCCGACGTCGACACCCTCCTCATGCTGCGCCCCACGCAGTCCTCGACGGTCTTCCTCCAGCAGCTCGGACGGGGCCTCCGGCGGGCGCCCGGCAAGGCGGTGCTGACAGTCCTCGACTTCATCGGGCAGCACCGCACCGAGTTCCGGCACGAGCTGAGGTATCGGGCGCTGACCGGAGTGACGCGGGACCAGCTGGAGCGCGACCTCGAGAAGGGCTTCCCGTACCTGCCCGCGGGTTCGCAGCTCGTGCTCGACCGGGTCGCCCAGCAGCTCGTGCTCGACAACGTGCGCTCGTCGCTGCGGTCGACGGAGAAGGACCTGGTCCGCGACGTCCAGGCCGCCGTAGCGGATGGTCGGGCGCCTGACCTGGACACCTTCCTCGCCACCAGCGGGAGGCCGCTGAGCGACGTCTACCGCAAGGCGAGGAGCTACACCGACGTCCTGCGCGCGAGCGGTCTGCCGACGCCCAGCGGTGGAGAGAGCGAGGCGGGACTGCTGCGTCGCCTCTCCGCGCTGGCTCACGTGGACGACCGCGAGCGCGCTGACGCCTACGCGCGGATGGCCGCGGCTGACGGTCCCCGCTACGACGACCTGTCGCCCCGCGAGCGCTCGCTCGCGCGGATGCTGTTCTTCACGTTGTGGCCGAACAAGGGCGGGCACGCCTCCTGGCAAGGCGGTCTCGACGTCCTGCGCTCTCATCCGGCGGTGTCGGCGGAGATCGCGCAGCTCATGGCGAGCGCTGTCGAGCGCGCGCAGCACGTGCCCCGGCCGATCGCCGGGCTGCAGCACCTGCCCGTCCTCTCCCACGCCAGCTACCGGCGGGAGGAGCTCCTCGCGGGGCTCGGCTGGGCGTCGTGGGAGCGGTCGGCGCGGGGCAACATCACCGGTGTCGCCTGGTCGGAGACCGAGCGCGTCGACGCCCTGATGATCAACCTCCGCAAGGACGAGGCCGCCTTCACGCCGTCGACGATGTACCGGGACTACGCGCTGTCGTCGACGCTCTTCCACTGGGAGAGCCAGAACGCGACGTCGGAGACGTCGGCCTCGGGTCGCCGGTACGTGACGCACCGGGAGTCCGGATCGCACGTGGTGCTCTTCACGCGAGACACCCCGACCGACGAGATCGGTGCCGCAGCGTTCACCTGCCTCGGGACGGCGCGCTACGTCGAGCACCGCGGTGAGCGGCCCATGGCCATCACGTGGAAGCTCGACCGCGCCATGCCGCCGGCGGTGCAGGCGGCCTCGGCCGTGTCGGCGTGACCAGCTGCGGCAGCTCTAGCGAGATGGGCTCGCCACCTCACCGATCCACACGGCGTCCCGAGCACGCGTGATGCCCACGTACAGCTCACGGCGCGCGAGGACGGACCGCTCGTCGTCACCAGAAGTGGCGCTGCCCTCGAGCGGCAGGTGCACCCGAGCGAACTCGAGTCCTTTGGCGCGCTTGATGGTGCCGACCTTCACGCGGTCGCACGTCGCGCCCCGGTAGTCCTCGAGGTCCAGGACCGCGATGCCCTGCCGGTTCAGCGCCCCGCGCCAGCGAGCTGCCTGGGAGGCCGTGACCGTCAAGACGGCGCAGTCACCGAGTCGACCACCCGTGTCCGCGAACTCGCGCAGGTCGCTCACGAGTGATGACTCGAGGCTCGCGTCATCCGCCGCTGCCACGCGCACCGCCAGACCCCCTCGCCGCACGATCTCCACCGCACCTCCGGATGAGGGCGTGTCGCCCAAGTCCTCGTAGTCGTCCGAGCCGAGGACGGCGGCGGCGGCGTCGATGACCTCAGCGGCGTTCCGGTAGTTGCTGCGCAGCACTGTTGACCGCGCGCCCGGCACGACGATGCCCGCCTCGGAGAGCGTGAAGCCCCCGGGGTAGACCGCCTGCTGCCCGTCACCGATGAGCAGCAGTCCGTCCGGGCGGTCGCCGACCAGAGCGTGGAGGAGCTGGACCCCGACCAGCGTGAGGTCCTGCACCTCGTCGACCACCACGGAGCGGTAGCGGTCACCCAGCGGTTCTCTGCGGACCTCGGCCAGTGCCAGCGACAGGACGTCTGCCGGGTCGTGGACTCCCTCCTCCCGCAGGGCGACGTCGTAGGCGGTGTGGAGCTCCCATACGGCGTCTCGGTGCACCGACTGCAGCGGCGTGCGTCGACCCACGCGACGCAGGTCGCTGTACTGGGCGTGCTCCGTGAGCCCGCGGCCCTTGACGACCTGGAGGATCTCCTCGTGCCAGTAGTCGGGGTGCAGGTCCAAGGAGTCGAGCGCCGTCGCACGCCCCACGGACACCCATGACCGGTTGAAGAGCGTCCTCGACCGGGCGATGTCGAGGCGCACGGGGACGCCCCGCTCGCGCAGCAGCGCCATGGCCCAGCGGTGCAGGCCCGTGAACTCGACTCGGTGCCGGGTCTGCGGGCTGAGGCGCTCGTACAGAGAAGCGAGGACCTCGGGGAGCGTGCGCACGAAGCTGGCGTAGAGGACGCGCTGATCACCCGTGCACTGGGCGGCCAGGTGCGCGGCGCGGTGGAGCCCGATGACGGTCTTGCCCGTCCCAGCCCGTCCCAGCCGGTCCGCGGACCCTCGCGGGGCCGTTGGTGCTGCGGCGGACGACGGCGAGCTGCGCCGGGTGGAGGAAGCTCATCCATGCCTCGACGGGCCCCGCGAGCGCCGCCTCGATCACTGCGGCCTCGAGCTCGACGGTGTCGAGCAGCGGCAGCTGTTCGGGCTCCTCGCGCGGCACCACGACGGGCAGGAGCGAGTGGGCAGGTGCGGGTGCGGGCGACTCGTGCGGCGGGAAGGCGCCGTCGAGCGCTTCGGCCACGAGGTCGACCTGCTGAGGTGACAGCCGGTCCCCGAGGCGGGTGACCCACGGCACGAGCCCGCGCTCACCGACCGCGACCGGCCGCCCCAGAGATGTCACCGGCATGTGGTCAGCGCGCCCGGAGAAGACGAGCACGGGGTGGACCTGGACGGGCGCCAGTCCCAGGTCGGCGACCACCTCCTCGACGCGGACGGTGGCGGCCAGCAGCGTGTCGACGTCGTCGTCCGCGGGTGCGTCACCTCGCCAGAGGGTGGTGCCGGTCACGCGCGGCTCGGCCCACGCCTTGGCGTCGACCACCAGGACGCCCCCGGGGCCGACGTGGAGCATGTCGATGTTCGCGGACGTCGCCCAACGACGGTCCACGAGCAGCCGCCACCCCCAGACCTCCATGGCCTGCAGGTGGGTGGCGACCGAGCGTTCTGACGCGCAGGCGGCCCGGCTCCGGCGCACCTGCTCCTGGAGCCGCGCCACCTCGAGCTGCAGCGCTCGGGCTCGCGCAGCCGCCCGCGCGGCGAGCTGCGCCTGCGACGCTCCTGCGCGGGCGTGAGTGGCGGCGCGCCTCGGCTCGGCGGGGCTCTCGCGCGGGTTGGCGCTGCCTCCGACCGTCGCGACGTCACTCACGGACCGAGCATGCCGGCGACCTGCTGCTGAAGTGGCCGTTTCGTCCTGGTGGTTCTCGAACGGACGAGGGTCGCGTCGTGCAGGGAGCGGTCGAGTCGCCGAGGTGCGGAGATCGCGCCCGTCACCGCCGCAGCCGTCGAGGGCCCCTCTGCGGCCGCCCGCCCGCACGTGGACGACGTGGCGACGATCACCTACTGGGCCTACCGCAAGGGGAGGGTGGGGGTCGACGCCTGCACCGCGAGCGACGTGCGCTTGGCGCGCGGGGCGACCGGCGACGCGCGACAGCCGGTGCATGTGTCGGGTCGCTGACCACAGTCGGCGACAACCGGTCGATGGCGAGGGCGGTCCGTTCGACCGGTCCCGCAGGCGGTTCGCTGTACGACTGGACCACTACGCCGTCGGGCTGCGCGCACTTCTGCGCGACCTGCGTCGGCAGGCCGGCCGCGTCGCCGCTCACGCACACATCTTGATGCGCATCGGTGAACGGACGCGCATGATCGAGACCATGCGCGTGACCCTCGACCTCGCCGGCGGGCTCATGGCGGCGGTGGAGGCGAAGGCGAGCGACGAGGGGCGGACGGCGACGAGCATCGTCGAGGAGGCGCTGCGCACCTACCTCGCGGCCGAGCAGACGGCATCCTCGGTCGAGCCGCTCCCGTCCTGGGGATCGCCCCACGGCCGGGTGCTCGTCGACCTGGAGGACAAGGACGCTCTCTGGGCCTCGCTCGACGAGCCGGCGTGATCCTCCCCGACGTCGGCACCCTCGTCTACGCCTTCCGTCAGGAGGCGCCCAGCACGTCGAGCACGCCGGTTGGCTCGCCCAGGTCGTCGGCGGGGCCGAGGGGCTGGGCCTGCACGACAGCGTCCTGAGCGGCGTCCTGCGCATCGTCACGAACCCGCGGACCTTCGCTGACCCGGCTCCATCCCCCGTCGGCCTGGACTTCCTCCGACGACTGGTCCAGGCGCGCCGCTCGACGTGGCTGTCCTCTGGAGAGGCAGTGTGGCGACGCCTCGAGGACTGGGCCTCGCAGGACGGCGGCCTGCGAGGCAACGCGGTGCCGGATGCACTGCTGGCGGCACTCGCCGTGACGCACGGCGCCCGTCTGGCCACCGCCGATCGAGGCTTCGCCCCGCTACCCCGGGCTGCAGTGGTTCACCCCGGTCTGACCGGGGTGGCGGCGTCCCGGTGCCTCCGCTCGAGCACCGCGACCCGTGCGCACCGCGAGCCGACGGCTACCGTCGGATCGGCCTCCGTGGTCGGTGCTCGCCCGGCCCACCACGGTCGGGCCCCGAGGGAGCCGCCCGGCCCCTCGAGCCGCGGGGAGCCCGCGTCGTCCGCTCGTGGTCGGAGGTCCTCGTGCTGAACGCCAGCCGCGTCGAAGCCGTCGGGCCGGCTCGTACCGGCGCGAGCCGGGCGAGGAGCCGGTGAGCGGGGTCGTCCACCCGGCGGGTGCGGCGACGTCGGAGACCCCGGTGACCGTCGTCCCCGCTGACGACTGCTCAGACGGCCTCGCCCGGACGTCCCCGCCGTGGCGCGACGAGGTCTGCCGCCGCGCCGTCGAGGTGCCGGCGCTCACCGCCTTCCCCGGCGTCGACGAGCTGCTGCGCTCCTTCCACGCGCTCGCGGCCGAGCACCCGGACCTGGTGCGCCCCAGCCGCGTCGGGACCTCTCGGCTGGGCGAGCCGCTGGAGTGCTTCACCATCGGCGACGCCGCTCACGCGCCGGGCGGCCCGCCGGGGCCGCAGCACCTGGTCGTCGGCGGCGTGCACCCCAACGAGCCGATCGGAGCCTGCACGTCCCTGCACCTGGCCCGGCTGCTGTGCGAGGACGACGACCTGCGGGCGCGCCTGGGCGCCACCTGGCACGTGGTGCCCTGCATCGACCCGGACGGCGCCCGGCTCAACGAGGGCTGGTTCGACGGTCCCTTCGACCGCGGCACCTACGCGCGGCACTTCTACCGGCCGGCGCCGCGCGAGCAGGTGGAGTGGTCGTTCCCGTTCTCCTACAAGGGCGCCTACTTCGACCAGACCATCCCTGAGACCTTCGGGCTGATGCGGCTCATCGACGCCGTGCGCCCGCGCCTGCTCGTGAGCCTGCACAACGGCGAGATGGGCGGCGTCTACTACTACCTGAGCCGGACCCTGCCCGGGCTGGTCGAGGTGCTGCACGCCGTCCCGGCCGAGCTGGGGCTGCCGCTGGAGCGGGGCGAGGCCGAGGACCCCCTCGCGCAGGTCTGGGCGGACGCCGTCTACGGCATGGCGGACATGCGGGCGCACTACGACCACCTCGAGGCCCTGGGGCTGGACCCGGTGGTCGCCATCGGCGGCACCTCCAGCGCCGACCACGCCGCGCAGTACGGGACCCTCAGCGTCGTCGCGGAGCTGCCGTACTGGTCGCACCCGTCCGCCGACGACACCGGCGACAGCGGCCGCCGGTACGCCGACGTCCTCGCCGCCAAGGCGCAGGGTCTGCGCGCCGACGGCGCCCTGCTGGCGGAGCTGCTCGCCCGCGCGGAGCCGCTGCTGGACGTCGAGACGCCGTTCCTGCGCGCCTCTCGCGCCTTCGTGCCGATGCTGGGCCACGTCGCCGAGCACGAGGCGGCGCGCGCCGCCCTGCCCGCCGCCGACCGCCCGGCGACCGTCGCGGAGGTCTTCAGCGCCGAGGACCTCGTGCGCTGCTTCCGCCTGCGCTACGGCGGGATGCTCGTGCGGGCGCTCGCCGGCCCCGTCGTCGCGGGGACGGCGCCCGCGGCGCTGCGCCGGGTGCACGCCGAGGCCGCCGAGGTCTACGAGCGCTGGCAGGAGCAGGCCGCCCAGCTGGAGGGGACGAGGCTGCTGCCCATCGCCCAGCTCGTCGGGGTGCAGCTCGGCTCGACCCTCGCCGCGGCCTTCGCCCTCGTCGACGAGGCCGGCGCCGGCACCGGCGGTGGGGGAGCGGCATGAGCGGCGTCCTGCTGGGCCGCGTGCCCCCCGGCCGGCGGACCCGCCGTGCACGGCCCGCTCGACGCGCCAGCCGCGGCGCCCCGGGCAGCACCTCGCCCGCTCCGCAGCACCAGCCGACGGCGCCCGAGGCAGGCAGATCCCGAGTCACATCCCGAGGAGGACCCGTGCACGCCTACGAGGAGTTCCGCGCCCCCAGCCGCGCGGCGATGCTGCAGGTGGTGCGCCGCAACCCCTTCGCCACGCTCGTCACGACGGGTCAGGACGCGCGGGGCCCCGTCCCGGTGGCCACGCACCTGCCGGTCGTGGTGCCGCCCGCCAGCGACCCCGGTCTCGACGCGCTCGAGGACCCCTTCGACGACCTCGTGCTGTGGGGCCACCTGGGGCGGGCCAACCCGCAGTGGCGCGACTTCGCCGACGGCGGCCGGGGCCTGCTCGTGCTCACCGGCCCGAGCCGCTACGTCTCCCCGACGACCTACGAGGTGGAGCCGGCCGCGCCGACGTGGGACTACGTCGCCGTCCACCTGACCGTCGAGCTCGCGCCGCTGTGGGGGGACGACGACGCCCTCGCGGTCGTCGAGGCGACCGTCGCCGCGCTAGAGGGCCGCCGCGACCCCCCGTGGGACCCGGCGTCCTCCCGCGACTACTTCCGCAGGATCGTCCGGGGCATCACGGCGTTCACCGCCCGCGTCGAGTCCGCCACCGCCGTCTTCAAGATGAGCCAGGACAAGCCCGACGACGTCTACGGCCGTGTGCGGCAGGACTTCGCGCGCACCGGTGACGCCGCGCTCGTCGACGCGCTGGACACGAGCAACCCCGGCCGCGGCGACGGGTGCCCGATCCGCTGACGCCGGCGCACCCGTCGGGAGCGGTCAGCGCCCGTCCGGCTCAGCCGAAGCCGAGGAGGCAGGCCATGGACACGAGAGCGCCGCCGCTCAGCAGCACGGCGACGGCGGTCCACGCTCGGCGCGGTCCGGGCAGCAGCACTGCTCCCGCTGCGGCCGGGAGGGCAGCACCTGCCACGGCTGCGACGGCGTAGCCGAGCGCGGCCAGGGGTCGCCTCGGGTCGCCGGGCCACGGGTGGAGCGCGAAGGCCATGAGCAGGACGCAGCTGAGTGCTGCGAAGAGGCCGACCAGGGAGAGGGCCACGACGAGGAGCACACGCACGGCCGTGGTGCGTCCGGACCGGGGCCGCCGTCGGTCGACCGTCATGGGCAGCACGGGACCACGCCGCTCACGGCCCGTGGGTGTCCGTGTCCGCTTCTCCCGGGACGGCGGCTCACCCCCGCCCCTCTGTGACAGGTCGCCCTCCTCGACGAGGTGGGCGTGCGGCCGAGGCCGCCGAGGAAGACCGGTCGGTGCCCCTACCGCCCCGGGCAGACCGGACATACAGTGCGCTCGTTGCTCGGGGCGGAGGCGTGGGCTCGCCCCGTCCGCACGACTGGCCCGGGCGGGACGACGAGTGCGATCTCGACGAGGAGGACGCGATGACGACGACCTGGACGACTCGTGCGGCGATGCTGGCCGCGGTGGTGACGGTGGCCTCGAGCGCCGTGGCGCTGGGGACGGGAGCCGCTTCCCAGCCGGCGGGCGAGGCGACCGCGCAGACGGTGTCCGCGCTGCCGGCCGCGCCGCCCGAGGGCGACGTCGTGCTCTTCGACGACTTCGACGGCACGCGCCTGGACCGCTCGGTGTGGAACGTCGAGGTCACCGGGGTGAACTTCGGCACGGTCAACAACGAGCAGCAGGCGTACGTCGACTCCCCGAGGACCCTGCGCATCGCCCGCAGGGCCAGCCTCGAGGGCGCCAGTGGGGGTGCGCTGGAGATCCACCCGCGCTACCGCCCCGGCTTCCAGGCTCCCGACGGGCGGACCTACGACTTCATCTCCGGGCGGCTGACCACCCAGGAGAAGGTGGAGCTGACCTACGGGACGGCCGAGGCCCGGATCAAGCTCCCGGACGGCTCCGGGCTGTGGCCGGCGTTCTGGTCGCTCGGCTCCGACATCGGCACCGCAGGATGGCCGGGCAGCGGCGAGACGGACATCATGGAGTACGTCGGCTACCCGGAGTGGACCAGCAACGCCGTCCACGGCCCCGGCTACTCCGGCGAGACGCCGCTGGTGACCCGGCAGTACTTCCCCGAGGGCACCGACGCCACGGACTGGCACGTCTACTCGGTCACGTGGTCGCCCACCGAGATGGTCTTCCGGCTCGACGGCGAGATCACCTACCGCGCGACCCGCCCCATGGCCGAGTTCTTCGGCCCGTGGGCCTTCGACACCGACAAGTTCCTGCTGTTGAACTTCGCCCTGGGCGGCGCCTACCCGGTGAAGAACAACAACGAGGTGGACGCGCAGTACTACGGCATCCCCGAGGACACGGTGGCGGACCTGCAGCGCGAGGAGCCGAAGATGCTCGTGGACTGGGTGCGGGTCACCTCGACCGACTGAGGCCGCGAACCGGTGCTTCCTGGACCGGCGGAGCGCCCAGTCCGACGTCGTCCATGATCCCCGCCGCGTGATCATGGACGGCGCCGGACTCGACGTCGGCCGCCGTCGTCCACGGGGTCCGGGCGGCCGGGGCCCTGGCTGCCGCGCAGTGCGGCGGTGCCGCGCCGCCTGGTCGTCCCGCCCGAGGTGGTCGGTGTGCCGCTCACCACGGGGAGCTCCTGCGCGTCGTGACGCCCGGTCAGCTCGTCGGGCCGGCGTTCGTCCCGGTGGCGCGTGGTGTGCACGGAAGCGTCGGGACGCCGCTCGACCACGGGGCGCGCACGTGCCGTGCTGAGGGCGATGCGCGGCCCGGCGGCCCTGGGTGGTCTCTCGGCGGCGTGGGCCCTCGGGATCCCGGACGCCTCGCCGGAGGAGCCCGTGCTGGTGCTGGCGCCCCGACCGGCCCCGCGCTCGCGCGAGGGGGTGCTCGTGCAGCAGTGCGCGCTGACCGACGCCGACGTCGTGCGCACCCGCCTCGGGTGGGTGACGACGCCGGCGCGCACCGTCGTGGCCCTGCTGCGCACGCTGCCGATGCCGCGGGCTCTGTGCACGGCGGAGGCGGTGGCGCACCGCAGCCGGACGCGTCGAGGACGTGCTGGCCCCAGCTCGAGCGTCAGCGCGGTGCGCGAGGGCTGGCGCTCGCCCGCGCGCGCGTGCGCCTGCTGGACCCGCGCCGAGTCGCCGCGGGAGACGGCCCTGCGCCTGCTCCTGGCCGGGGCGGGCTTTGCCGCCGTGCGTCCCGCAGCACGAGGTCTGGGACGCCGGTGGCGCCTTCGTCGCCCGGCTCGACCTGGCGTGGCCGGAGCTGCGCGTCGCCGTCGAGTACGACGGCGACCACCACCGCGACCGGACCCAGCACAGCCGCGACCTCGCGCGCCACAACCGCCTGCGCGCCCTGGGGTGGACGGTGCTGCAGGTCGACGCCCAGCTCTTCGACCGCCCTGCCGAGCTGGTTCGCCAGCTCACGACGCTGCTCGTGCGGGCTCGAGTCCGACGCCTCCCATGATCTCGGCGAGGGGATCATGGGCGACGTCGGACCGGGCCGACGCCGGGCCCGGACGTCGAGGGGCCGCGGCGGGCACCCGCTGGCAGGGTGGTCGCCATGTCGGAGACTGCTCCACCCGTCGTCGTGGTGACCGGTGCCAACGGGCTGGTGGGCACCGCGGTGTGCCACGCGCTCATCGAGCACTCGGCGCAGGTGCGGGCCGTCGTCCGCCGCGCTGGCAGCGCTCCCCGGTTCGAGGGCGTCACCGAGCACGTCGGCGACTTCGCCGACCCGGAGTTCGCCCGCGAGGTGACCGAGGGCGCCGACGCCGTCGTCACGACCGTGCACCCGATGGACTCGCCGCGGGAGGTCCAGCACCAGGTCGCCGTCGAGGGGACGCCGGTCATCGCCCGCGCAGCGCGCGACGCCGGTGTCGCCCGGCTCGTGCACGTGTCCACGGCGGGGGTCTACGACCGCACGACCGGCGTCGGGGACGTGGCCGAGGACGGCCCCCTGCGGCCCGAGGGCAGCGGCGACTACCCCGACACCAAGAACGCCACCGACGCGGCGCTGGCGCAGGTCGAGGGCCTCACGACCGTGCTCGTCCGCCCGCCGGCGATCATGGGCGCTGGCGAGACCTCGGTGTGGAACACGCTGCGGCCGCGGGAGGTCCGTGACGGCGAGCGCTCGGCCAACCCGGCCATGACGTGGGGCTGGGTCCACGTCCACGACCTGGCGACGTTCATCGCGGACGTCGCCGCCGGAGCCGTCGCCACCGTCGACGACGACCCCGAGCAGGGGCCCGTGGCCGGCGGCACCACGCCGGTGCTCGTGGTCGGCGGGCCCGCGACGTGGCGCGACTACCTCGGCACCGTGTGCGACGCCCTGGGCGTCGAGCCCGAGTGGACCGACGAGCCGGTGTGGACCGGCCAGCTCCTCGCCGACCGCGCGCGGCGCTGGGGCTGGGCGCCGCGCGTGAGCCTCGACGAGACGCTGAGCGAGCTGCGGCAGGGCCTGCAGGGCTAGGCGCGACGGGCCGGCAGCACGCCGCCCCGCGGGAGCGCTCCAGGCTGCCGCGAGGCGCGGGAACCCGCGGCACGACCGGTCGCCGGCGGCCGCGGGTCGGGGCGGGGAGCCCGCCGACGTAGGTCCCCGACGCCGACGTGAGGACCGTCTCGTCACCTTCGTCCGGCACGTCCGGTGCGCCTATGCTCCGGCCAGTCACTCAACGTCGAGGAGGCTCCACGTGCGTCGTCCACCAGCCATCGCGTCCGGGGCGGGGGCTGCGGCCGTCGCCGCGGCCCTCCTGCTCTCCCCACCGGCCGTCGCCGCGCCCGATGGCGCGCGAGCCGCCACCGGCTCGACGCCCGCCGGCCCGACGGCCACGAGCCGGCCCCCCACGAGCACGGCTGCGCAGCAGGCGCAGGACGAGGCGCTGGCGGGCGCCTCGTTGCGCGAGGACCTCACGCGCGAGCGGTTCTACTTCGTCATGGCCGACCGGTTCGAGAACGGCGACCCGACCAACGACGACGGCGGCTACGGCGGCGACCGCCTCGTCAGCGGGCTGGACCCGACGGCCAAGGGCTTCTACCACGGTGGGGACATCGAGGGCGTCCGCCAGCAGCTCGACTACATCGAGGGGCTCGGCACGACCGCCATCTGGCTCACGCCGTCCTTCGTCAACCGCCCGGTGCAGGGCGCGGGCGACGCCGTCTCGGCGGGCTACCACGGCTACTGGATCACCGACTTCACGCGCATCGACCCGCACCTGGGCACGAACGAGGAGCTGGAGCGGCTCATCGACGAGGCGCACGAGCGCGGCATGAAGGTGTTCTTCGACATCATCACGAACCACACCGCGGACGTCATCCAGTACGCGGAGGGCTCGCAGACGTACATCACCAAGCAGGCCGAGCCCTACCGGGACGCGTCCGGCGAGGTCTTCGACGACCGCGCCGTCGCCGGGTCCGACGACTTCCCCGCGCTCGACGCGGCGACGTCCTTCCCGTACACGCCGGTCTTCCCCGAGCCCGAGGACGCCGAGGTCAAGGTCCCGGCCTGGCTCAACGACCCGACGATGTACCACAACCGCGGGAACGCGCGGTTCGACGGCGGGGAGTCCGACCAGTACGGCGACTTCTCCGGTCTCGACGACCTCTTCACCGAGCGGCCCGAGGTCGTGTCCGGCATGGAGGAGATCTACGAGGCCTGGGTGGACCTCGGCATCGACGGGTTCCGCATCGACACCGTCAAGCACGTCGGCGACGAGTTCTGGCAGGACTTCGCCCCCACGATCGAGCAGCACGCCGCCGACATCGGCAACGACGACTTCTTCTCCTTCGGCGAGGTCTACGACGCCGACCCGCAGGCCCTGTCGCACTACACGACCGAGGCGACGCTGCAGGCGACGCTCGACTTCGGCTTCCAAGCGCGGGCGCAGTCCTTCGCCAGCGGGGGCGCCCCGGACGACCTCGCCGAGCTCTTCGTCGCCGACGACCTCTACACCGACGCCGACAGCAACGCGTACTCGCTGCCGACCTTCCTCGGCAACCACGACATGGGCCGCATCGGCATGTTCCTGCAGGACGCGGGCGCCGAGGGCGAGGAGCTGCTGGCGCGCGACCGGCTCGCCCACGCGCTGATGTACCTGACGCGGGGCCAGCCGGTCGTCTACTACGGTGACGAGCAGGGCTTCACGGGCGACGGCGGCGACCAGGACGCGCGGCAGGACATGTTCGCCTCGCAGGTCGCGACGTACAACGACGACGTCCTCGTCGGGAGCGATGCGAGCACGGCGGAGGAGAACTTCGAGGAGTCCTCGCCGATGTACGCGACGATCGCGGAGCTGTCGGCTCTGCGGGAGGCGCACCCGACGCTCGCGGACGGCGCGCTGGTGCAGCGCTACGCCGAGGACGAGGCCGGGGTCTACGCCTTCAGCCGGATCTCCGACGCCGACGACGTCGAGTACCTCGTGGCGACGAACAACAGCGAGCAGGCGCGCACGGTCTCGCTGGACACCTTCACGACGCGCACGCGCTACGAGGGCCTGTGGCCCGCCGGGACGGCGGACGTCTTCTCCGACCACGACGGCACGGCGCGCGTGACGGTGCCGCCGCTGTCCGCGGTGGTGTGGAGGGCGAGCAAGGCGATGCGCCCGGCGCGCTCCGCGCCCGCGCCGGTGTTCACCACGGGCGAGGAGGTCAGCGGCCGCGCCGAGGTGTCGGTCGACGTCCCCGGCGACGGCTTCGACCAGGTGACCTTCGCGGTCCGCCCCGCGGGTTCGGACGAGGAGTGGGAGGTGCTCGGGACCGACGACAACGCGCCCTACCGCGTCTTCCACGACGTCCGGGGTCTCGACGAGGGCACGGCGCTGGAGTACCGCGCCGTCGTCCGCGACCACTCGGGCAACGTCGCGGGGGCGAGCGCGAGCGCCGTCGTCGTGCCCGAGCCCGGGCCGGGCGTCGGCGGCGAGCCCTCCGCCGTGGCGGTCGCGGGAAGCCTGAACAGCGAGATCGGCTGCCCGGGTGACTGGCAGCCGGACTGCGACGAGGCGCAGATGACCTACGACCCCGAGTCGGGCCTCTGGACGCTGACGGTGGCTCCGCCGGCGGGGACCTACGAGTACAAGATCGCCGTCGACCGGTCGTGGGACGAGAACTACGGCGCCGGCGGTGAGCCCGATGGCGCGAACATCTCGCTGACGACGAGCGGCGGTGCGGTGACGTTCACCTACGACACCGCGACGCACCTGGTGACGGCGGTCGAGGAGACCGTCGAGCAGCCGGGCGCCGTGGCGGTGGCCGGTGACCTGAACAGCGAGATGGGCTGCCCGGCCGACTGGCAGCCGGACTGCGACGCCGCGCAGATGACCTACGACGACGAGAGGGGCCGGTGGGTCCTGTCCGTCGACCTCCCCGTCGGCAGCTACGCCTACAAGATCGCTGTCGACCGCGCGTGGACGGAGAACTACGGGGCGGACGGCGTGCCGAACGGGCCGAACATCGCCGTCGACCACGCCGGCGGGCCGCTGACGTTCGTCTACGACCACGCCACCCACCGGGTGGTCGTCGAGTAGCGCTCCACCGTGGACGCAGGACCGCCCGCGCCCGGGCTGATCGGGCGCGGGCGGTTCCGCGTCTGGCGGGTGTCCGTGCGCGATGCTGGGCGGGCTCCTCGCTGCTCAGGCCCGATGGCGCGCCAGGTGGGCGGCCACGGCGGTGACGTCGGCGCGGACGTCGGTGAGGGCCATGGGCACCGCGGCGGTGACCAGCTCGAGGTCCAGCGCCGCGCACTCGTGCACGATCACGGTGCGCAGCCCCGCGGCGGGCGCGAGGCGCTCGCCCAGCTCCCTCGGCAGCGCACCCGCCTCGACGGCGGCCGTGAAGGACGAGCGGTAGTCGGCCGGGGCGCGGCCCAGCTCGGCCACCGCGAGGTGGCTGTTGACGTCCGCGGCTAGGTCGACGACGCGGCTGAGCAGGCGCTCGACCCCTGCCGCGAGCAGCTCGTCCCGCGGGTCGGGAGTATCGCGCCGTGCGCCCGCAGGACCTGCTGCAGCTGGGCCACGGACATCCGCGGCAGCAGGGTGATCAGCGACTCGCCCAGCCCGAGCGGGTGGGGGATGACGGCGTCGAGCCCCGGCGAGGGCACGAGCACCTCGCCGGCCCGCCGGACGATCGTCCGCTCGACGAGCCAGGTGAGCGGCTCGGCGAGCGGGTCGGGCGACGTCGCCTCCGGCGCCCCGAGCAGCCGCCGCAACGCGGCCTCCGTGGGGCGGGGCCGCAGCGCCGCTGCCTGTGGGCGATGAGCACCTGGTCGAACAGATCGTCGTGGTGCCGGGGGAGGTCTACGGCCGCGGCGCCCTCCTCGAGGGTGCGGACCATGCGGTGAACCGCTGCTGCTGAGTCTGGTCGAGGCGGTCGTCGGGCTCCGGCTCTCCGAGGGCTGGACGCCGGTCTCGCAGACGGTGGCCGCGGAGACCGCGACCCCGACGGCACCGTCGGCTGCGGGGCGGGGCGGGGGGGGGCTCGGGTCGCCACCTGACCACGAGAGGAGCACGTGGTGTCGAGGAGGACGATCACGGACTCTCGCCGCGGAAGGCCGCGGCGACGCCGTCCGGCAGCTCGTCGAAGTCCTCGGCGAGCGACACCTCTCCCGTCCAGGCACCAGGGACACGGGTCTCCCTCGGACGTCGGTAGGGCACGAGGCGAGCCACAGGTCGGCCGGCGCGACCGATGACCACCTCGCCTCCTGCCTCGACCTCGGCGAGCAGGCGTGACAGGTGCGTCTTCGCCTCGTGCACGTCGACCTCGTGCGTCATGCCGCGAGAGTTGCCCCCTCGGTCCGACGTGGTCAACGGACTGACGACGACGTGAGCGTGCTACCGCGGTGCCGGGCGGCCGGCGGACTGCGGGCGCGCGGACAGCACGCCGCGGTGGTCTCGAGGGCGCCGCAGCCGTTGGCGAAGCACCTGCCGCAGGAGCAGACGCCCGTGCGCCAGCCTTCTCGAGGCTCCCTACCCGGTCGGCACGGTGGGCCGCCCTCGAGCTGCCCGGGTCAGAGGTCAGCCAGCAGCGTGGTCAGCACGGCTTCCTCGTGCACCGCGACGGCCCGGCGGCGCATGGCGGCGGACAGCCCGTCGTCCCAGGGCGTCGGGACGGGCGGGCCGGCCAGCGGCAGACCCGTACCGCCGGAGGCGGCGACGGCGCTCTCGTAGTCGACGGCGGCGAGGCGCCACGGACGAGCCCCGCGGGCGAGCACCCGGGCGGCGATCGAGACGCCGGGCCAGTCGAGGTCACCGTGGTAGCGCACGTCGCCGCCGTCCTCGACGAGGCGGTCCAGCAGCAGCCACCCCGCCGCCGACGGGTTGCCCGACGTGCAGACCAGCGGCCCCACCACGCCGGCCCGGGCCGCGGCCTGCAGCACCTGCGGGTTCTCGCAGACCGACACGACGGCGCCGGGGCGGACGAGCGCGGCACCGGACGCTGCAGGCGACCGCAGCTCCTGCACGGTCAGGTGCGTCACGAGGCCGAGGTCGGCACGGGCGCGGAGCGACGCCGACCAGGCGTCGACGTCGGGCGGTCGCAGCGCCCACGTCATCACGGTGCCGGACACGGCGTCGGTGGAGACGCCGACCGCGGCCCAGAGCGCCCGCCGGTCGGCGGGTGACTCGGGCGGCGCGACGCCGCGGGCGGCGGCGACGCCGCGCAGCACGACGGCGGCGAGCGGCCGACCGTCGTCGAGCCCGTGGGCGTCCCCGGTCATCTCGGAGGCGAGCGCGCCGAGGTCGCGTCCGGCCCCCGTGCTCGACGTCGGCGGGGCGAGGGGCAGCTCGGCCCACGCCCCGCGGTGCTTGACGTTGGTCAGGGTGCGCTGCAGCGAGCCGACGCCCTGCGCGAGCGCCTGCATGTCGTGGAGGCCCTTGCCGACGAGGTCGAGCCGCTCGGACACCCGCGTGAAGCTGGAGTCCAGGCGCTTCGTCAGCGTGTCGTCGAGCTTCTCCTGGACGGTGACGCGCATGGCCTCCAGCCGGGCCTCGTTGCTCTTGGCCATCGTCTCGAGCCTCGTCGAGACGGAGTCCGTCAGCGTCTTCTGCGCTCCGGTCAGGGTTGTCGTCACCGTCCGCAGCTTCTCGGCCTGGCTCGCGTCGAGGCGCTGCAGGGTCGCGGCCTGCTCCTCGCGAAGGTCCTTGAGCGACGCGGCGACCGTCGTGCGGACGTCCTTGAGCCTGGCGTCGCTCGTCGTGGACAGCGTCGTCAGCTGGGCGGCGACCTCGGTGCGCAGCTCCTTCTGCGCCCCCGTCACCGCGTCGCGCAGGCTCTTCAGCTCGCGCGCCTGCGTCGCCGCCATCTCGGCGCGAGCGGCGTCCTGCGCCGTCTGCAGGGCGTCGAGCGACGTGCTGACCGCGGTGCGGAGCGCCTCGAGGTGCTGCGCCTGCTCCGCGCGGGCCGTGTCGGCGCCGGTGGTGAGGTGCGTGCGCAGGGTCTCCTGGCCCTCGACGACGACGGCGAGCCGCGCGGCCAGCGCGGATGTGAGCTCCTCGCGCAGCCGACCGAGCTCGACCGCCTGGCGCTCCTGCTGGGCGGTCGCCGAGGCTGTGACGTTCTCGCGCAGCGCCGTGGACGCTGCGGACTGCGACTCCTGCAGCGCGGTGGCGGCCGCGGCCTAGGCGGTCAGGCCCTCGCGGGCGAGACGCTCGGAGCCCTGCTGCGCCGTCGCGAGGGCGGTGACGACCTGCTCGTGAGCAGCACCGAGCATGCCGAGCAGCTCGGTGCGGGCGGTGGTTGCTTCCTGGCGCGCCTCCTGCTCGGCGGTGCGCAGCTCGGTGCGCAGCGTGGCGGCCGCAGCGGTGGTGTCGGCGCGCAGCGCGTCGACGGAGCGGTCGAGGCGCTGCGACAGGGCCTCGACCTGCGGAGCGAGGTCGGGCCCTGAGGCGGACGAGGACGGAAGGCGGCTGACGGCGCGCAGGACGAGCGCGGACAGCACGACGGCGACCGCCGACAGGACGACGGCGGTGATGGCGAGCGGTGACATGGGTCCCCCGTGGACGAATGGTGCAGGCCGGTCGACGGCCTCCGCCGGTCCTCATCGGACGGGGCGGCACGCACTCGGACGTCAGGTGGCCGGCCGTCGCCCTCGCGGGCTACGTGCGCTGGTCCAGGCGAGTGCTCCGGCACGGCGGGCGGGTGAAGGGCGGTCTGACGTGCGCCGACGGAACGGCGTGGTCTCGTGCCGCCCAAGGCGCAACCGCCGATGAGTCCGCCAGCCGCGGCGGCGCTGCGCGCGACGGTCGATCCGTTGGATGGCCTCACCTCGCGGGGCCTGACGACCACGTCGTCGCAACGCTGGATCAAGACCAAGGGCCGGACACCTCGGGCTGCAGGCGAAGATGCGGGCCCCGCCCGGTCCGTGACATCTCGACGGCTGGATGTCGCCTCCCGTCCTGGATCACCCTGTGAGGTCGACCTGCGTGAGCCGCGTTCGCGTCGCGGTGTAGATGAACGGTCCAGCCTCATCCAGCAGTGCCTCGACGTCGCGCCACCGAGACATGAGCACCTCCAGCTGGGCCCAGGTGCCGATGGCCTCGCGCCCGGAGAGAGTGACCATGCGCGCACCGTTGTCACGGACCGCAGCGATCTCGGCGCGGTGGACGGAGATGTTCCGGTCCCTGGTGATGATGAGCCAGCCGCGCCCAGTCACCTCGGGGATCCAGGTCGTGTCCTTGGTCGCCGGTGACGTGATGGGGCACGGAGGCCGCTGGCGCCGTCCTCGTCCCCCGCCGGGATCGCCGGGGAAGGTGACGTCGGTGCGGACCTGGACGAGGAGGCGGGCGAGCCCGAGGAGGTCTGCGTCGACGTACCAGCGCACCTCCGCCGGGCGCACCGCGGGACTCATGCAGCCTGGTCGGCCGCGATCGAGTTCTCGTAGGCGAGAGCCCAGCGGACGTCCTCGCGAGAGAGCTCGAAGTCCGCGGCGATCTCGTCGACGTCCTCTCCCGCCTCGTCGTGCTCGCGGACCACTGCCGTGCTGATGCCGTTGATGGACGGCTTGCCGAAGCGCACGTCCGGGTCGATGAGGACCGGCGAGCCGGGGTCGTCGTGCGGCCGCCACCCGGCGGCCACATCTCCCCGCCACTGGACCCGGTGGACGTAGGCCTCGGCGGGCGCAGTGAGGATCAGCTGACCGCTCGCCTCGGCGACGAGGCAGTACTCCGCGTCCAGGCCCGCTTCGATCTGGGCCTCCCGGACCAGCTGGCGGTCCATGACGAGCGGACGTCGCGTCGCCAGCGGGTACGGCACCCCGGACCTTTCCCGGAGCACGTCGATGAAGTGGCGCAGCTCGCCCATCGGCACTCGGTGGGTGCGGCGGTACTCGCGGAGCAGAGCGGCCTCGACGAACTCGGCCCAGGTGACGACGCGGTCGTGGCGAGGCTCGACGCGGAGGACGGGGCGGTAGCTCACTCCGCGACGTTCACCACCGTCGAGCCAGTAGTGCAGCGTGCTCTGGGCGACGCGGAGGAGGCGGGCTGCCTCGGACTCGGCGAACATCTCGCGGTCGAGGACGCTGACTGCTGTGGTCACGGCAGGGCTCCAGCGCTCGCGTCGAGGGATGAGAACCGACCCGTGCCCGTCGTGCGACGGGCAGAGGGGTCGGCCGTGTTGACGCAAGCGTAGGGCCCCCGCCGTGGTCATCCGTGGTGATCGCGCCGATGCCGAACTCGTGCTTGGCAGACACCGTCGGACTCGGCGGACCGGGACCTCGCGCGGACCGCCTCACCCCACCGCCCGCACCGAGCGGATCCGCCCGACGGCGAAGTCCCGGTCGTCCTCGACCATGTGGCACCACGCGGTCAGCGCCCCGCCGACGAGCTCGGCCTCGCTGATCGTGCGCTGGCTGAGGCCGCCGCCGGGGGCGTCGTACTCGATGACGACGTCCACCTGCTCGTCGACGGCGTGCGCCAGCACCCGCACCTCGGTCGGCGACAGCCGCGGCGCCAGGACGCGCAACGTCGCCTCCGTGCTCCCCGGAGGGGGCGGGTCACCGCCGTCGTCCTCGATGCCGCCCTCGTCCTCCACGCCGGCGTCGACCAGCCGGGTGGCCAGCGCCTCCAGGTCCACAGCCGGCGTCGGTGCGGTGTAGGCATGGAGCAGCGCCTCGGGCACGAAGGTCGGGCGGGCGCGCCGCGAGCGAGGGCGCGCGGCCGTCGACCCCGGCCGGGTGGGGCCGGCCGCGCGGGTCACGACGGCGCCCGCGGCGTCCTCGGGCATGGGCAGGTAGCCGGCGGAGCGCAGCGCGGCGACGGTCGACGCCGTGTCCTGCGTGCTGGTCAGGACGCCCGGGGACACCAGCGCCAGACCCAGCTTCTGCAGCGAGCGGTCAGCGGCGGCCTGCGCGAGCAGCGCCTCGTCGTCGCTGCGCACCACGGAGACGGCGGGCCGCACCCGCAGCGAGCCGTGCCGGCGGACGACGTCGGCCAGCAGGTACTCCAGCGGCTGCGGCAGCCCGCCGCCGGCGACCTCGGCCAGCTGCGCCTGCAGCTCCGCGCCGGTCATCCCCTCGTCCAGCGCCCGGCGCACGCTGCCGGCGGTGATCCGCCAGACGACCGCGCCCCCGCGGCCCTCGCGGTCGGCGCACCGGTCCAGCACCCCCCGTGACGCGGGCCGACGGCGTCCCGGGCACGACCGCGGTCAGGTCCGGGCCGATCAGCGCCCGGTCGGTCGGGGCGGGCAGCACCTCGCGCGCCCGGGCCAGCAGCGCCTGCGGGTCGTCGGCCAGCAGCGCGTGCCCGAGCGCGCTGAGCGCCCCAGCGGCGACGACGCCCAGCAGCTCGGCCTCCCGCCACGTCAGGGCGAACGGTGCGGCGTCGCCGCCCTCGTGCACCAGCGGACGGGTCCAGAGCACCGCAGGGGTGAGGTCCCCGAGCCGGGTGCCCCGTCCCTCGGGCAGCTCCGCCAGCGCGGAGACCAGCGCGAGCCGAGCGGCCGGGTAGCCGGGGTTGGTGCCTGCGCCGGCGAGCGCGGGGGCGCTCCGGTCGCGCTCGCTCGACGTCGTCGGGACCCGTCGGCAGCGCCACCACGCGGCGAGGAGGGCCGCGTACTGCTCCGCCGGCTCGGACTCCCGCCAGGAGCCCATCGCCTCGCCGGGCACGACGCCGTCGTCGGTGGCCGCGAGGAGCCCTGCGTCCTGGAGGAGCTCGAGCGCGAGGCGCACCTCGGTCTCCTCCAGCGCCAGGGTCTTGCCGAGCCGCTTCAGCTCGCGCGCGCCGACGCCGCCGGACTGCAGCAGCGCCACCGGTCCGCGCCGGAGCAGGTCGGCGAGGGCGGTCGCGTGCCCGGCGGCCGTCGAGGCGTTGGCGGCCGCGTCGCGGGAGACCACCTCGGGGGCGGCGGCGTGGGTGACGACCTCGGGTCGCGCGGGCGTGAAGGGCGCGTGGTGGTCGTCGCCGCGCAGGGCGAGCGTGACCTCGGCCGGCACCTGCTCCCCGCCCCACGACGTGATGACCATGAGGCCGCGAGCCGCCGCCCACTGCACCGCCTGCCGCTCGCGGCGGTAGGCCGCCGGGTCCGAGGAGCGGCGGAAGCGTCGCTCGTCGATCAGCTCGGGGTCGGCGTCGTCGGGCAGGACCTTCAGCGCGAGCTCTTGGCGGACGCCGGTCGGGGCGTCCGCGGCCACGGCGCGCACCCGCTCGGGGTCGGACAGCACCGCGTGCACCGCGTCGAGCACCTCGGCCTTGCGGGTGGGGCCCCGCACGCCCAGCTCCCGCGCGATCCGCTGCAGCGCGGGAGCGTCCAGCTGGCCCAGCAGCACGGTCAGCGGCGGGTCCAGGTCCAGCGGCGAGGGGAAGCAGGAGGCCAGCGCCGGGCTGCCGACGACGACCTCGTCCGCCGCGTCGTCGACGCTGCGCAGGACGATCGCCCGCTGCTCCAGCCAGCGCAGCGGCGCCTCGAGCGGGTCCTCGCCCTCGTCCGGAGCGGCGTCGAGGAGCCGGCGCAGGGACGCCGTCGACGCGCGGCCGCCGAGGGCCTGCAGCGCCTCGGCGAGCTGGAGGACGGGCAGGGGCGCTGCGACCAGGGTGTCCGAGACGTCGTAGGCGTTCTCGAGCCGGCGCGCGAGCTCGGGCAGGTTCCGCGGGGGCGTGCCGGCCGTGACCTCCGGCCGGCGCTCGAGCAGCGCCGCCACCGCCGGGGCGTTCAGGGTCGCGAGGTGGTCGACGAGCGTGGTCACCGAGCCAGTGAAGCGGAGGTGGGCGCAGTCACGAGGGGCGGGCGGCCGGCGGCGCACCCGCTGCTGCGGTCGGGACCGTCTCGGGTCCCGCACCTCTCGTCCGGGCTGGATCACCCTGCACAGCGCTGGGCCGGGCAGCACCCCGGGAGCGACCGTGGCCGACCCGCGCCACCCGTCGAGCACTGGGATGGCGCTGGTAGCGTCCCACCATGCGGGCGACGGTGGACTCCCTGGGTCGGGTGGTCGTGCCCAAGGCGCTCCGGGACGCGCTCGGTCTCGTCCCCGGCTCGACGGTCGACCTCTCGCGCTACGGCGCAGGGCTTCATCTCGTCCCGGCGGGGCGGACGGCCCGGCTGGTGGAGGAGGACGGTCAGCTCGTCGCGACGGGCAGCACCGTCGTGGACGACGACGTCGTCTTCGGCCTCCTCGACTCCGGCCGTCGGTGACACCCCCGGACGATCTGGTGGCGCTCGACACCAGCGCTGCCGTCCCGCTGCTGCTCGCGACGCACGAGGCGCACGACGTGGTGCGTGCGTGGTGCAGCGGGCGACGGCTCGCCCTGGCCGGGCATGCAGCGCTCGAGACCTTCTCCGTCCTCACGCGTCTGCCGGGCGACGTGCGCCTCGAGGCTGCGGACGCCGTTCGCCTCCTCGCCCGCTTCGAGCCGACGGTCCTGCTTCCCGAGATGGTCTCCGCCCGGTTGCCGGAGGTGCTCGCGGGTGCGGGCGTCGTCGGGGGCGCCGCCTACGACGGTGCAGTCGCCCTCGCCGCGGTGCATGGCCGGGTGCCGCTGGGGACGAGGGACGCCCGCGCCCGCAGCACCTACGAGGCGCTCGGCGCGACGGTCCTCGTCGTCGGCTGACGTCCTGGTCGTCGGCGCCGTCAGATCGTCCGGACGTCCTCGACGAGGTCCGTGATGTCCCGGACGGCGCAGGCCACGGTGAGCTCGACGACGGGCTCCCGCCGGGCGATGCGTCGGCGCTCCTCCCACGGGTGGTCGGCGAGCCGCCGGAAGGTGCCGGCGCCGCGTGTGACCACCGCGCCGGCGTGCACAGCGCTGTTGAGCGGGCAGAGCTCGACCTCGCCGCCGTGGGCGGCGAGCAGCCCCGCCGTGTCGATGACGAGGAGGTCGTGCCGGCGTCCGCGGTAGGCGGCGTGCAGCGTGCCGAGCCGCTCCTCGGTGAGCCAGAAGAAGACGCGGCTGTTGAGCGTCCGGTACCACTCGTCTTCGCCCATCCCGGCGAGCGTGCGACGCAGCACGGTCTCGTTGATGGGCTTGTTGTCGCGGATCCACGCCGTCCCGTGCTCGGGGTGGGCGATCTGGACCGACTGCAGGCGCTTGCGCGCGAGCAGCTCGTCGCGCTGCGGCTGCCGGACGTCGTAGAGGTCGCACAGCGCCTGCGTCGACAGCAGGCCGTGCTGCTGGATCGACGGCCACGAGCCGTGCTCGGCCATGTGGAACAGGCGGGGCCAGCGATCAGCGATCTCGTCGGCGAGCACGATGCACCCCACCACGATGGCCACGTCTCCGTCAGTCGTTGGCGTCGATGCCGTCCCACCGGCGGCCGCGTTGCAGCTCGGGCCTGAGCTGCGTCCTGAGCGATAAGGGCTCGTCGAGGACACCGGCGGCGGCCCATGCTCACGTCCTCCGACAGATGTCGGGCTCGGCCGAGGCCGCGCAGGAGACCGGTGACAGCGGACCTGCGCTCGGCACGGAGCATCGAGCGAGGACCTCGCGGACGGGAGAGCTGATGGACCAGGACGACGTCATCCCCTCCACGCCGGCGTCACTGTCGCCGGAGACGCGTCGGCGCCGCTTCCGTGAGCTCTTCCGCCCTCCGACGCCGGAACAGGTCGCCGAGGAGGACCGGCGCGCAGAAGCGCTGCTGGCCGCGGTGAACGGCGCGACGGACGAGATCGACTTCGTCCGCTACGGCGGTATGTGCCCGGAGCAGGGCTACGGGTGGTGGAGGCCGACCGGCGAGGCGGTGTACCTGCGGCTGCGGCACGACGACGCCAGCCTTGAGGTGGGTCCGTCGGAGGACGGGGCGCCCATGCCGGACCGCGCCAGGCTTCGCCTGGTCGCCGAGCTGAGCGGTGCGACGGGGGTGATGGACGCCGGGTCGACGTCCGAGCCGGAGGTCGCGGTCGAGCTCGTCCGGACGCTGCGGGCGATGCTGCAGCCGCCGGACGAGCGTCCTGAGGGCGATGTCCAGCGCGTCATCGACCGGCTCCGTCACGTCCGGGCTGCCTACGAGAGGTGAGAGCGGGCGATCGGCCAGGTGGGGACGTCGGTCGGCCACCTCATCTCCCTGTCAGACGCCCCCGCGACGCGTCGCGGCGGCGAGCAGCAGCTCTGCGACCAGGTCGAGGTCGTCGGTGGTGAGGTCGCCGCCGACGGCGTTGATGCGATGCGAGGCGACCCGGCGCTGCCGGACGAACCAGTGGTCCACGTGCCAGGCGATGTCGCGGGCGACCTCGGCACGCACGTCGCTGATCTGGTGGAGCGCCGGCTGCCGCGTGGCGGGGTCGACGACGAGGTGGACGATGTCGAGGAGGTCGGTGCCCGCCTTGGCGGCGCCGCGGTCCATGACGGCCTGCAGCTTCATCGCCACCAGCGGCCCAGGCTCGGCGATGGGCGTCGTCACGGTGATGGCGGCCGCGCCCCGCACGGTGACGTGGATCTCGACGTCCGTGGCTGTGTCGAAGGCCCAGGCGTGCGCTGCCGCGTGGAGGCGGTCTCCGGGGTCGTCACTCGGCTCGTCGAGCTCGACCTGTCGGACCTCGAGGACGTCGACGGTGACCTCGCCGAACGGCGTCGGCAGGAGGACGGCGGCCGGTTCGACCGAGCGAGCACCGTCCGCCGCACGGAGGAGCTCGAGCTGAGGGGCGTCGCCGAGCCGCCGGTCCACGACGTCGAGGTCGACCGTGGCCCGGTACGGCGTCGACAACCGCGCGAGGACGGCCAGGCCGCCGATGACGACAGGCGGTGCACCGGTCGCGGCCCGCACCTCGTGGATGCCGTGGACGACCGCCGCCATCGCGTCACCGACGAAGCGCACCGGGTCACCAGGCACGGGGCCACCCCCCGTCGGGCGTCCACGCCTCGAGCACCTCGCGCCCGCGGCCGGCGTCCTGCGCGAGGTCGAGGGCCACGAACAGGGGGTGCGCGAGCGGCCACTCCGTCGGGTCGTCCGTTCTCCCGGCCCTGAGCATCGCTGCGGCCGGCACCGTTGCGACGCGCACCGTCGCGCTCGCCGGGCTTCCCGGTGCCACGGAGCCCAGCAGGGTGGTGGCGCGGCGGACGACAGCGGGGTCGGGCACGAAGAAGTCGTGCACCTGCCCCGACCGGAACGCCAGCGGCGCGCCGTACGCGACGGCTGCCGCTGAGTCGGTCAGAGCCCACCCCGCCTCCTGACCGGCCGTCGACAGCCCGAGCCGCAGCGCTGCCACCACGCCGACGTCGTCCGGTGACGGCATGCGTGCGAGGCCGGTCCGCTGGGTGGGCCAGTGCTCTGCGACCTCCCAGAACAGGTCGGTGCCCTCGACGGTGCCGCCGGCGTCGAGCAGGCCGTCTCGACGCAGCGCGCCGAGGACGTCGGAGACCGTGCTCGGTGCTCGTCCCAGCTCGCGGGCGAGCTCCCGGACCGCGCCCGTCCGCTCGGGCCGCAGCAGCAGTGCGGTGGCGACCTCGAGCCCGGCCCTGCCGCTCAGCGCGCTCTGGCGCGCGGCCCGGCCTCGCACGGGAGTGATGTCGGTGTCGACGACGACCTGGTCGGTGCGCAGCGCGAGGTGGCCCCGGAGGTCCAGGTAGCCGAGCCCAGGTCTGCTCAGCAGCCGTCGTGCTGGGGCCGTGACGCGGTCGGCCACCACGAGGAGCACGCCGTCGATCGGTGGCGGCGCTGCGGCGAGCCGCTGTGCGTCGTCATCGGTCACGAGAGACCGGTGCTTCACCTCGACGACGATCGGCGTATCGCCGACGTAGACGACGACGTCGGGGGAGGGGCGGCCGTGGCCCTCATCTCGTCGCTCGGCGCGGAGGCCGATCTGGACGAGTGCCTCGGCCAGTACGGACTCGTCCATGACCTCAGTCTCCGCAGTGTTCGACGTTCGGTCAATACCGATCGTCGGACAGTGGACGGGAGGGGCCACGGTCCTCCCGGACGCCGACGACCGCTGCGCTTGCGATGTGCACCGGACGCTGGCGCGGGGTGCGGCGCCGGCACGAAGGAGAGCGGCCGGGTCCGGCGCGTGCCGGTCGCCATCGGCAGCCGCGGCGCCGGGCTCGAGGCCGCGCGGTTCGTGCCCATGCCGCCGGCTACCTGAGGCGCGTCGCGGACGCGGGGCTCAGCGGCCTGGTGGTGCCCGTGGCCCGTGGCCCGTGGCCCGTGGCCCGTGGGCTCGTGGCACCCCCCTCTCGTACGGGGCGCCCGTCTGACCGAGCTGACGGGTCGGACCTACCAGGCGACCAGCACCGCCGTCGGTCGCCTCGTCGAGCTCGGTGTGCTCCGTGAGTCTCCCGGCCCTGGCCGTGGCCGGAGGTTCGTCGCCGACGCGGTCGTCGAGGTGCTGACTCGTCGCTGACGAGCGAGCCAGACGTCCCGACTGAGCCGCCTGCTGACGGCACGGGGAGCGCGGCCGGTCGTGCTGTCCACAGGTCAGGTCCACGGCCGCCGCGCGAGACAGCCCGGCTCCCTGCGTCGCCGGTCCACGCCCAGTGGCGGGCGAAGTCGGTGGGAGACCCTGGATGCACTGGGCGCAGAAGACCCCGGACGTCGACGAGGTCGTCGAGCACCACCGTCGGCTGGTCGAGGAGCACGGGATGTCGGTGGTGCACGTCCGCGGTGACGAGACCGGGCCGTCCCTGACGCACACCGTGGGGCTCTCGCCGCGGGAGGGCCAGGCCGAGCTGGTGGTCAGCGGCCTCGAGATGGCCGTCTCCTCCCCGCTGCTCGGTCTCGCGACGCAGGAGGTCTGCCCGGGCGGCGGCTGGTCGCCGGGGACGAGCTGCGTGACATCGGGGCCCCGCACCGCGGTGCGGGGCCCTCGCGCGTGGGCACCTCAGCCCTGCGGCACCGACCACGTCGCCACGTCGGTCCAGCCCGGCGACATCACGACGACGACACCGCCCTCCGCGCTCGCGGGCGCCATCGGGATCGCGACGACGACGACTCCGCGCAGGAGACCGTCGGCGGCGGGCCCGGCGGACTCGGTGACCTCGTAGGTGACGGATCCGTGGCTGGCGAGGGGTCCGTGCGGCCGCCCGTCGGGGGTGACCACCGTGACGTCCCCGTGCTCGACGACGGGCGCCCACCCGCC
>Ga0210040_10001133_pt1 | contig 41270 bp, 38 predicted proteins | sample CryGeyCG12114_NA_FD_185462 | JGI IMG/M metagenome (GOLD analysis project Ga0210040, IMG submission 185462) | Groundwater microbial communities from aquifer - Crystal Geyser CG19_WC_8/21/14_NA (SPAdes) (version 2) | ecosystem: Environmental > Aquatic > Deep subsurface > Groundwater | place: USA... | reverse complement strand
TTCCTCGTCGGCCTCTACCTGTCGGTCATGGCGGTGCTCACGTTCGTGGCGCTGCTGCTCGGCAAGGAGACCAAGGACGTCGACATCGACCGCTAGGTGCGCGTGGCGCCGAGGAGGCGCGGTGGCCACCCATGGTGCCTGAGCGGTTGAAGGGGCGCAGGGCGCGGGTGCGCCGGGCGCGTTTCGGTCACTACGCCGGTCGAGTGGGGTTCAGGGCGTGGCGGGCGGCATGCCCAGGCGCCGGGTGCGTCCTCTCCTCCACACCGTTTCAGGACGAGCACTTCTCCACAGTTTGTCCTGGTCATGAGTGCATTGTTGGTGGTTGCTGCGACCATGGACGCATGCAGAACCCGACCCTCGCCGACCTCGCGGACGTGGTGCCCACCGCGCTGCCGGTCGCGTCGGTGGACGGGCTCAGCGACGAGCGCCTGCTTGCCGCGATCCGGGAGATCGAAACCCTCGGGCGGCACGTGGACGCGCTGCGCATTGCCGCCGCCGGCTCCCTCGCCGCCCGCTCCCGCACCGAGGACGGCGCCGCAGGCCTCGCCGCACGCAAGGGGTGCCGCTCCGCGAACGAGCTCCTGCAGCGCCTCACCCAGGTCTCCGGCGCCACCGGCGCGGCACGCATCTCCCTGGCGGCACTCACCCGGCCCGGCGTTGCGCTGTCCGGTGCGCTCATGCCCGCCGCCTTCGACCACGTGCGTTCCGCGTTGGAGAGGGGCGACCTTGGTCTGGACGCCGCCGTCACGAAGAACCTCGCCCCACTCGCCGACCGTGTCCACCCTGATGCGCTCGACGCGGCCGAGGCAGAGCTGGTCGCTGCCGCGACCGGCACCTCACCGGAGAGCAGCGTGCCCGCGTCGGCGGACGAGATCCGCATCCAGGCGTCCGTGTGGCGTGCCACCCTCGACCCCGACGGACTCGAACCCGACGAGGGCAAGGCCATGGCCAAGCGCGGCTTCCGCCTCGGGCCGGAGCGCAACGGCCTCGTGCCGGTGACCGGTGGGTTGCTGCCGGAGGCGGCGGGGCGGGTGAAGCGGCTCTTCGACGCGTACCTCACACCGACGACGGCACCGGCGTTCCTGACCGAGGAGGAACTCGCCGACAAGAACATGACCAGGGATCCGCGGACGAAGGATCAGCAGCGGCACGACATCCTCATCGGCGTCCTCGACACCATGGCACGCAGCGGCGACACCCCCACCATCGGCGGAGCGGCACCCACCGTGCTCGTCACCGTGCGAGCCGAAGACCTCGACACCGGCGGTGGCGCCGGGTACGCGGATGGGGTCGAGTCGCCCCTGTCGCCCACCACGGTGCGGCAGCTCGTCTGCACCGGCGGTGTCCAGAAGGTGGCGCTCGGGCGTAACGGCCGGATCGTAAAGCTGGGGTCGGCGGAGCGGTGCTTCACCGCACCCCAACGCCGAGCCATCACCGCACGCGACGGCGGGTGCCTGATCCCCGGGTGCTCGATCCCCGCCGGATGGTGCGAAGTCCACCACGTGGTTCCCGCGGCGCAGGGCGGGCCGACGCATCCGGACAACGGAGTGCTGCTGTGCTGGTTCCACCACCGCACCATCGACACCTCAGGCTGGGCCATCCGCATGCGCCACGGGGCACCCGAGGTGCACGCACCGCCCTGGCTCGACCACTCCCGACGATGGCGACCCGCGACCAAGAGCAGAACCAGCGCAGCCACACGCATAGCCGCACGACACGGCACCTGAGTCAGCCGGGACACCACCCCTAGGCCCGTCGAAGTGCGTCACCCGGTGTCGGGCCCATCGAAGAACAGTCCTGAGTTCGTCGAAGGGCGGCAACACGCGTCGTGTCTCCGCTGTCCCGAGGGGTGGGGAACGTGCGGCTGCGACCGCAGGCGCGTCAGCGGTTCCGAGGCACGACGTCCCCGGTGGCGCGCAACCGTCGTCGGCGTTACGGGGTACGCGGCCTCGTCCGGCCTCACGGTGTCGCGCGGTCGTCGTCCGGCGTTCCGGGGGGGTGCGCAATCGGCGTCCGGCGTTACGGGGGTCCGCGAACGTCATCCGGCGTTACGGGGTGCGGGGGTCTTTCCCGGCCGAGCGGGCGGGTGGCTCGTCCGTGGGGATGCCATCTCGGGTGGAGGTGACGTTACCTCCCGGGGTGGTGGTGTCGCCGTCGGAGGCCCGGGTCGGACCCGAAGCGCTGCCGTCGCGCTCCGCCTCGAGCTTCGCTCGGATCTCCTCCCGGTAACGCGTGCGGCGGATCCGGCGCGTCATGTCCAGGATCAGCAGCAACGCGATCGCGGCGACGCCGAACGTGATGAGGAAGCCGGCCACGCCGGGGCTCACCGTCGTCTCGTCGAAGCCCGGCCGCGGTGTCGGCGTGGCCGCCAGCGCGGAACGGACGAGGTGTGCGGCGAGCGCTGCACCGGTCATCGGTCGTTCCCCTCGGAGTCGGTCACCACATCGACGGCAGCACCGTCGTCGCCCGCAGCAGCGCCGCCAGCATCAGCATCAGCATCGCCCGCAGCAGCGCCGCTTGCAGCCTCGTCGTCGGTGATGCCCGCGAAGAGGTCTTCCTCCGGAAGCTCGGTAGGCACGCGCGACTCGACGAGCTGATAGTCCTCGTACGGCCACGCCTTCTGCTGCAGCTCGTTCGGCCAGAAGAAGAACGAGCTGTCGGGCGCCACCTGGCTGGCGTGCGCGCGCAGCGCCCGGTCCCGGTGATCGAAGAAGTCCCCGACGGGCACGTGCGTCGTCGCGACGTCGGGGCGATCCTCCATCCACGTCCGCATCTCGTCGAGCTTGGCGAGCACCTCGGCGGGCGGGTCGGTCTTCAGGTACTCCTCGTGCACTGCGCGGATGCGGCTCGGGTTGAAGATGCGGTCGTAGTACAGCTTCTCGATGCGCCAGGGCTCCCCGGCATCGGGGTACTTCTCGACGTTCTCCGACTCGCGCCACGCCTCCATCGCCACCTGGTGTGCGCGGATGTGATCGGGATGCGGATAGCCGCCGTTCTCGTCGTAGCTCAGCAGCACGTGCGGGCGGAACTCGCGAACGATGCGCATGAGGGGCGCGGTCGACACGTGCAGCGGGACGGACGCGAAGGATGCGGGCGGCAGCGTGCCGTCCTCGCGCGGCATGCCGGAGTCGACGTAGCCGAGCCAGCGGTGCTCGATGCCCATCACCCGCTGCGCGTTCGCCATCTCGCGACGGCGCAGGCCCGGCAGGTCGCGCTCGGCCATGGCACGCGGCTCGAGCGCGTCGTTGAGGATGTCGCCGGCCTCGCCACCCGTGCAGCTGACGATGAGCACCCGGGCGCCGCGGGCGACGTAGTGCGCGTAGGTCGCTGAGCCCTTGCTCGACTCGTCGTCGGGGTGTGCGTGCACGGCCATCAAGCGCAGGGTCACGGGACTCCTAGGGAAAGCGAATAACCTGAGGGAACAAGCGTATCGGTCGGTATCGGAGAGTAACTGTGGCCTCGGACATCCTGGACTCCCGATACGGCCGCACCCCCCGCAGCCGTACCGGCCGGCGCAGGATCGCGTGGATCGCCGCAGCCGCGTTCGTCGTCGTGTTCGCGGCCTGGGTGATCTTCGCCGGGCTGGACAGCGCGCGCGGCGGCCTGCAGAACCGCGACATCGCGTTCTCGCTCATAGACGACCACAGCGTCGACGTGACGTTCGAGGTGTCCGCGCCCATCGGAGCCACGTCATACTGCGCCGTGCAGGCGCTCAGCGAGCAACAGGCGGTCGTCGGCTGGCGGGTCGTCGAGATTCCGCCGGCGGACCGCTACACGCGCGTGTTCACGGAGCGCGTCCGCACCATAGACACCCCGGTCACCGGCTTGATCTACCGCTGCTGGCTCGCGTAGTGTGGCCTATTCGCCTCGACGGTACCGTCGGGGCGCCCGTGCGTACCCGAGGAGTTACCGTGGCACAGGAAACGTCGGTCACCTGGCTGACCCAGGAGGCGTTCGACCGACTCTCGGCCGAGCTCGAGCACCTGAGCGGCGCCGGCCGCACCGAGATCGCGAAGCGCATCGAGATCGCGCGCGAGGAAGGCGACCTCAAGGAGAACGGCGGCTACCACGCCGCCAAGGAGGAGCAGGGGAAGATGGAGGCGCGCATCCGCGTGCTGACCGCCCTGCTGCGCAGCGCCGAGGTGGGCGAGGCGCCGGAGAGCCACGGCGTCGTGGAGCCCGGCACGGTCGTGACCGCGGACATCGCCGGCGACGAGAGCAAGTTCCTCGTCGGGAACCGTGAGATCGCCGGTGACAGCGACCTCGACGTCTACAGCGAGAAGAGCCCGCTCGGCATGGCCATCATCGGCCTCAAGGTCGGCGACTCCGTGAGCTACGCCGCCCCGAACGGCCGGCAGATCCCGGTCGAGATCAAGAGCGTGGAGAACTACGTCCCGCGCTGATCTCCCGGGCCTCCCCGGCGCGTCCCGTGAGGTGACCGCGCACCGGTAGTGTGGCCGGGTGCCGCCACGGTCCCCTTCCACGTCTGCGAACCGGCGGCAGCGGCTCCGACCGGCACAGACGATCGTCGGGGCCTTCGCCGGAGCGATCCTCCTCGGCACCGTCGTGCTCATGCTGCCGATCGCGAAGGCCGGCCCCGGCGGGGCGACGTTCCTCGAGGCGCTCTTCACCGCGACCTCGGCCGTCTGCGTGACCGGCCACGTCATCGTCGACACACCGACGTTCTGGTCCCCGTTCGGCCAGACCGCGATCATGGTCCTCATCCAGATCGGCGGCTTCGGCATCATGACGTTCGCCTCGGTCATCGGCCTGGCGGTCGTGCGACGGCTGTCGCTGCGCTCCCGCATCACCGCGGCCGCCGAAGCGCACAGCTTCGGGCTGGGTGACGTCTCGGCGCTGCTGCTCGGCGTCATCCGCATCACGCTCGTCGTCGAGGCCGTCGTCGCCGTGATCCTCTCCCTCCGGTTCGCCATCGGCTACGGCGAGCCGCTCGGTCGCGCCGTCTGGCTCGGCGTCTTCCACGCGGTGTCCTCCTTCAACAACGCCGGATTCGCGCTGTTCAGCGACAACCTCATCGGCTTCGTGTCCGACCCCTGGATCTGCCTCCCGATCGCCGCGTCGATCATCATCGGCGGCCTCGGCTTCCCCGTGATCATGCAGCTGCTGAAGCACGTCGCCCTCCCCCGCGTCTGGACGATGAACACGCGTCTCGTGCTCGCCGGGACGGTGGCACTCCTGGTGCTCGGCACCGTCTACGTGACGGCGATCGAATGGGACAATCCCGGCACTCTCGGGCCGCTCGCCTGGCCGGGCAAGCTCCTGGCGGGCTTCTTCATGGCGGTGCAGACGCGCACGGCCGGCTTCAACAGCATCGACATCGCCGCGATGGACCCAGCGAGCTGGCTCGGCATGGACGTGCTGATGCTGATCGGTGGCGGTCCGGCCGGGACGGCGGGTGGCATCAAGATCACCACGTTCGCCGTGCTGTTCTTCATCCTCGTCACGGAGCTCCGAGGCGAGGGGGCCGTCAACGTCTTCGGCAAGCGACTCCCGCGCTCGGTGCACCGCCAGGCGATCACCGTCGTCCTGCTCGCCGTCGCGGTCGTCGTCACCGCGACGGTGGCGCTCATGCTTATCACCGACGTCGGCATGGACCGGCTCCTCTTCGAGGTCGTCTCGGCGTTCGGCACGGTCGGGCTCTCGACCGGCATCACGGCCGACCTGCCCGCCGCCGGTCAGGCGATCCTGATCCTGCTCATGTTCATCGGCCGTCTCGGCCCCATCACCTTCGCGTCCGCGCTCGCCCTCCGCGACCGGCGCACCACGTACGAGCTTCCCCAAGAAAGGCCCGTCATTGGCTAGGTTCCCCTCCCTCACCCGCGCGAACCCGACCCGCATCGCCGAAGCGGACTCCGTCGCCGTCATCGGCCTCGGCCGCTTCGGCAGCGCCCTCGCGCTCGAGCTGATGACCAGCGGCGTCGAGGTGCTGGGGATCGACGACAGGGAGGAGGTGGTGCAGAGCCACAACGCGCTCCTCACCCACGTCGTCCGCGCCGACTCCACCCGGGAGGAGGTTCTGCGTCAGCTCGCCGTCCACGAGTTCGATCGGGTCGTCCTGGCGATAGGCGGCGACCTCCAGGCGAGCATCCTGACCGCGTCGCTCCTGCTGAAGATGGACATTCCGACGATCTGGGCCAAGGCGGTGAGCGACCAGCACGGCGAGATCCTGCACCAGCTGGGCATCCACCACATCGTGTACCCGGAGAAGAACATGGGGCAGCGGGTCGCGCACCTCGTGCGCGGCGCCATGGAGGACTACCTCGAGATCGGCGAGAACTTCGCCCTGGTGAAGACCACGGCCCCCGCCGTCATCCTGGGCGTCCCCATGGCGGACACGGGCGTCCGCGCCAAGTACGGCATCACGGTCACCGCGTTCCACCGACCCGGTTCCGGGTGGTCGTACACCAGCCTCGACACCGTCCTCGAGCTCGGCGACGTCGTGCTCATCGCCGGAACCCCGGACCGCGTCGAAGCTTTCAGCCAGCTGCGCTGACCTGCGTCCGGGGCTGTCGCCGGCCGGGTCGCCCCGGGCTCAGTCCTGGGAGACCCTGGGGTCGTATCCCGCCTCGCGCAGGCGCTCGATCACCTGAGCGCTGTGCTCGGGGCCCCGCGTCTCCACGCTCACCTCGAGCTCGACCTCGCTGATCTGCAGCCCGCGGCCGTGTCTCGTGTGCAGCACCTCGACGACGTTCGCGTTGGCCTCCGAGATGATCTGCGAGGTGCGGGCGAGCTGACCGGGGCGGTCGGGGAGCATGACGCGCAGCTTGAGGTAGCGATCCGACGCGGCGAGACCACGGGCGATGACGCGCTCCATCATGAGCGGATCGATGTTGCCGCCGCTCAGGATGGCGACGGTGCGGCCGGCGTTCGCGACCGCGCCCGTGAGGATGGCGGCCACGCCGACGGCACCCGCGGGCTCGACGACGAGCTTCGCGCGCTCGAGCAGCACGAGCATCGCGCGAGCGGTGTCGTCGTCGTCCACGGTCACGACCTCGTCGACCATCTCCCGGATGATCTGGAAGTTGAGCGTTCCCGGCCGGCTCACCGCGATGCCGTCGGCGATCGTGGCGTTGATCACGATCTCGGTCGGCTCACCCGCCCGAAGCGACGGCGGATAGGCGGCGGCGTTGGCCGCCTGCACGCCCACCACGCGCACGACCCTGCCCTCTCGGGCCGCGCGCTGCTTCACGGCACTGGCGACCCCGGCCACGAGGCCTCCCCCGCCGATCGGCACGACGACGGTGTCGAGATCCGGCACCTGGTCGAGGATCTCCAGCCCGAGGGTTCCCTGGCCGGTCACGACGTCCTCGTGGTCGAACGGCGGGATGAGCACGGCGCCCGTGGCCTCCGCGAACTCGGCGGCGGCCTGCAGCGGCTCCGTGACGGTGTGGCCGCGCAGCACGACGTCGGCGCCGTACTGCCGGGTGGCCTGCAGCTTCGGCAGCGCGACACCCACCGGCATGAAGATGGTCGCCTTGATGCCCAGCTCGCGTGCGGCGAACGCGACACCCTGCGCGTGGTTGCCCGCGGACGCGGCGACGACGCCCCTCGCCTTCTCCTCGGCGGTGAGCTTCGAGATGCGGTTGTACGCGCCGCGGATCTTGTACGACCCGGTGCGCTGCAGGTTCTCGCACTTCAGGAAGACGGGCGAGCCGAGCACCTCCGCGAGGAATCGGGAGCTCTCCATCGGCGTCGTCTCCGCGACGCGGGCGACGATCGCCCTCGCCTGCTCGAAGTCGTCGAGGGTCGGGCCGGCGGTGGCGGGGGCGTCGCGCACGAAGTCGGCTTCGGTCTCGGCCAGGGGGGTGTCAGTCACGGGTACGGTCCTTCGGGGTGCGCGTGGGGCGGCGCAGGGTGCGCTGCTGCTCGGGTGCGGCGGTCGGGTCGGCCGGCGGCGCCACCGACGTGTCGTTCACCTGGAGACCGCGACGCGGTGGCAGTCCGCGATCACTCTTCCAGACTCCGCTGGCCACGTACTTCACCATGGTGTTCGCCGTCGCCACGAAGGGCACGGCGAAGAACGCGCCGGGGATGCCGCCCACGAACCCGCCCGTGCCCACGGCGAGCACGACGGCGAGCGGGTGCACCTTCACTGCGCTGCCCATGATGAGCGGCTGCAGCACGTGTCCCTCGATCTGCTGCACGACGAGCACGACCCCGAGCATCCACAGCGCCGGCACGAGGCCGAGGTACACGAGCGCGATGAACACGGCGAGCGCCCCGGTGATGACCGCGCCCACGATGGGCACGAACGAGCCGAGGAAGACGAGCACGGCGATCGGGATGGCAAGCGGCACGCCGATGAACGCGGCGCCGACGCCGATGCCGATGGCGTCGATGGCGGCGACGAGGATCTGCACCTTCACGAAGTTCTGGAGCGTGTTCCAGCCGGCGACGCCCGCGCCGTTGACCGCGTCCCGCGCGCGCCGGGGGAAGAGGTGCACGAGCCAGCGCCAGATGCCCGCGCCGTCGATGAGGATGAAGAGCGCGGCGAACAGCGTGAGCAGCAGGCCGGCGAGGATGTGACCGAGGGACGAGCCGAGCGACAGCGCCCCGCCGACGAGCATGCCGCTGTCGGCCTGGATGGAGTCGACGACGGTGCGCACATACGCGTCGAAGTCCTGCTGGCTCACCTGCAGGGGCGATTCCCGCAGGAACTCCTGGAACGACTGGTAGGACTCGACGCTCTGCGAGCGGAGGTTGTCGAACTGCGACACCACCTGGGTGATCACGAGGTAGAGCAGACCGCCGACGAGCACGATGACGCCGATCTCCGCCACGGCGACCGCGATCCACTTCGGCCACCGGTGACGCTGCAGCCAGTTCGAGAACGGCACGAGCAGAGCGCTCACCACGATGGCGACGAACAGGGGGATGACCACCTCGCGCAGCTGGATGACGAGGTAGACGAGCACCGCCGCGACCGCGAGCACGACGAGCAGCCGCCACGACCACGCGGCGGCGATCTGCATGCCCGGCGGCACGGACACCGCACCCACGCGATGGGAGGGGACCACGGGCTCTGCCCGAACCGGCGGCACGGGCGAGTCCTGCCTACCACCGCGCCTGCCAAGGATCACCGGATCAGTCTAGGACTCAGTCCGAGCATCGAATCCCGGCCCGTGTCGGCGGCGCTGGGTAGGGTCAGGACCGTGGTGCAGCAGATCTCCCCGGCCCTCGCCCGACGCGTGGCGCTTGCGGCGCAGGGCTTCGGGCGGACGCCGGCGGGCCCGGTCGGCACCCGCCAGCTCAACCTCCTCGTGCAGCGTCTTCGCGTTCTGCAGATCGACTCGGTCAACGTGTTCGAGCGCAGTCACTACCTGCCCGCGTTCGCACGCCTCGGCGCGTACGACAGGGCGCTGCTCGACCGGCTGCTCTACACGCGCGCGTCGCCGTACATCGAGTACTGGGCACACCAGGCGGCGTTCATCCCGGTCGAAGACTGGCCGCTGTTCCGCTGGCGGATGGCCGAGACCCGCCGCCGGGAGCACTCGTCCGCCGACGCCTGGCCGCACCGCAACGGCGAACTGCTCGACTGGCTCCGCGCGGAGCTCGCCGACAAGGGCCCGCTCCCGGCGCGGATGATCGAGCACGACGCCAACGTGCGACGCGGCAACTGGTGGGGGTGGTCGGACGTCAAGCTCGGTCTGGAGTACCTCTTCGGCTGGGGCGAGGTGGTGAGCGGCGGCCGATCGCGCTTCGAGCGCGTGTACGCGCTCGCCGATCAGGTGCTGCCGCGACCCGTGCTCGAGCGGGAGGTGCCGAAGGAGGACGCGCTGCGAGAGCTCGTGCGGCGTTCCGCCGTCGCGCTCGGCATCGGCACCCTGAGCGACATCGCCGACTACTTCCGGCTGGGCTCGGCCGACACCTCCGCGGCCGTTCGCGACCTCGTCGACTCCGGCGACCTCGTGCCGGTGCAGGTGCCGGGCTGGGAGAGGAACGGCGCGCCGCAGCCCGCGTGGCTCGCGAGGGACGCCCGCCTGCCGAGACGCGTCGACCACGTCGCGCTGCTCTCCCCGTTCGACCCCGTCGTGTGGCGCCGCGAGCGCGCGCTCCGCATGTTCGGCTTCCACTACCGCATCGAGATCTACACTCCCGGGCCGCAGCGCGTCTACGGCTACTACGTGCTCCCCGTGCTCCTGGACGACCGCATCGTCGGGCGGATCGACCTGAAGAGCGATCGGCAGGCCGGCGTACTCCGCGTGCAGGCGGCGTGGGTGGAAGCGGCACCGGGACCGGCGGGCGGCCCTGAGGCCACCGGTGCGCCGATGCCGGATGACGACGTGGAGCGCATCGCGGGGCTGCTGCGCCGCACGGCGGAGTGGCAGGGTCTCGACGGCGTCACCGTCGCCGGTCGCGGCACGCTCTCCCCCGCGCTGTCCGCCGCCCTCGGCCGCTGACGCGCCGCCCGCGTCAGAACTGCACGCGCGGCGGCTCCGAGATGGCGGCGAGGCTGGAGACCTCGAAGAAGCCGCGCTGACCGATGCCCGCTCGGCGGGAGTACATCGAGTTCGGGAAGGACGTGACCTTGCTGTTGAGCTCCCGCACGCCACCGTTGTAGAAGCGCCGCGAGGCCTGGATCTTCTCCTCGGTGGCGGCGAGGTCCGACTGCAGGCGCAGGAACTCCTGGCTCGACTGCAGCTGGGGGTACCCCTCGGCGACGCGGAACAGGCCCTTGATGGCCGTCTGCATGCGGTTCTCCGCGGCCGACGCCGCGGTTGCGTCGGACGCCGCGATCGTCTCCGCGCGAGCCCGCGCCACGGAGTCGAACGCCGCGCGCTCGTGGGAGGCGTAGCCCTGCACGGTGTCGACGATGCCGGGAAGCAGGTCGGAGCGGCGCTTCACCTGGACGGCGATGTCCCTCCACGCCTCGTCGACGCGCCGGTTGAGGGCGACGAGCGAGTTGTACGAGGCCCAGACGTAGATGCCGAGGATGGCTACGACGACGACGATGACGGCGGCGATGACCCATTCCATCCGCTCACTATAACGGCGCACTCTGGTCGGACCCCGGTGCGCCGCCCGCCCCGGCAGGGGTGCCCGGCTGCCCGGAAGCCCCTCCCGGCGCCGAGGTGGCGTGCGGCGTCCGCGCCCCGTTGAACCGTTCCGCGCCCTGTGCGCTCACCCGATTTCCTGGTTTCCGACCGGCCGACGATTCCCGCGGCGGACGGGATTACTGATATCCGGCCCGCCGCGTTGACTTCCCGCCCGGAATACCTGTTACTGGGTGCACAGGTGGGGGAGTTCTTGCGGCACGACGAACGGCGATCGCCCGGTCCGAGGACCGGCGGCGTAGCGCTGCGCGCGCGGACGTCCGCGCGCGTCACCACGGTGCTCACGGCGGCCGCGCTCGTGCTGCTCCCGGCGGGATCCGCCCTCGCCGCCCAGGCCGCGGCGGTGCCCACCCCCGCGCCCGCATCCTCGTCGACCCCCGCGTCGGCACCCAGCATCACGACGGCGCCCACCGGGGTGGTCAAGGACGGCTCCGGCACGTTCGGCGGCACGAAGGCGACCGGCAGTGACGTGCGGATCCTCGTCGGCGACGAGCAGGTGCCCTACTGCGAGACGGCAGCCGACCTCCGCGCCGGCGACACGTGGCAGTGCACGGCCACGGACCTGCCGAGCGGGCAGAGCGTCGCCGTGCGGGCCGTGGCCGTCGGCACGGGCGGCACATCGGCGCCCGTCGCGATTCGCGTGCTGAACGCGCCCGTCGTCACCGGCACGGCGTCCGGCGTGCTCACCGGCACCTCGGAGCCCGGGGCCGACGTGGTCGTCGTGTCCTCGAGTGGAGGGCGCTGCGCCACGATCCCGTGGTCCGACACGTCCTGGTCGTGCGTGCTCGACCCTGTGCCTGCCAGCGGGCCCGTGACGATCACCGCGACCCAGGAGACGTCGTGGAGCGAGGGCCCATCGCGCCCCTCGACCCTCTCCATCGTGATCGACAGCGCGAACCCTGCGCCGCCGACCGTCACGAGTCCGACCTCGGGTGCTCGGGTGCCTCTGCGCGGCACGACGTACTCGGGCACCGGCGAGGAGGGCGCGACGGTCGACCTGTACCAGAGCGTCTTCCCGGTGTGCTCGGCCGTGGTGCGCGGGGGCACGTGGTCCTGCTCCGGCGGCAGGCTCGTCGAGGGCGAGAACGAGATCAGCGTGCTGCAGCGCGACGCGGCGGGCAACGTGAGCCCCGCGGTCACGGTGACCGTGATCGCGGGCTCGGCGACGAGCGCGGCCCCGACCCACACGCCGAGCCCGACCCCGCTCCGCCCCTCCTCCGGGCCGACCCCGCGTCCCACCGCGACCTCGTCGCCCTCCTCGCCGTCCTCCCCGACCGCGCCGCAACAGCCGACGGAGCCGTCGCCCGAGGAGACGTCGTCGGCCGCTGCGCCGCCGCCCGCGGGCGGCGGGGGCCAGGGTCCCGGGTCGGGCGCGCGCGGGGGGTGGAGCGCGCCGAGCTCGTTCGGTTCCGCTCTGTCGCCGCTGCCGGACGCGTTCGCGGAGCTCCGCTGGCTGACCTCGCTCGGTATCGCGCTCGGCATCCTGCTGCTCGTCATCCTGCCGTCCGTGCTGCTGAGCCGCGCGCTCGCCGGCCGGGTGAAGCTGCCCGCGCTTCGCGTCACGGGACGCAACCAGCCGACCCGCACCGCAGAGCCGCTGAATCGCTGGCTCGTGGCCGGCGCGTCCCTCGCCGGTGCGGCGGCCCTGGTCGCCGCGTCCCTGCGGGTCGACGACCAGCAGAACTTCCTGCGCCTGCTGATGGCGACCGGGGTCGGTCTCACGGTCGTGAACCTCTTGGGGGTCGTCGCGGTGGCGCACGCCTTCCGCCGGTTCGCGCGCCGGGGCGTCTACGTGCGACTGGCACCGGTGATGCTCCTGCTCTCCGCCGCGGCTGTGCTGCTCTCCCGTGCCGCAGGCCTCGTGCCCCCGCTGATCCTCGGTCAGGTGCTCGGGTTCACGTGGGCGAAGGAGACGACGGAGGCACAGCGCACCCGCATCGCGCTCACGCAGTCGACCGTGCTCACGTTGCTCAGCCTCGGCGCCTGGGCGGTCTACACCGGCCTCGGCACCCCAGCCGGCTTCTGGCCCGCGCTCGCGAGCGAGACGCTCTCCACCATCACCCTCGCCGGCATCTCGTCGGCCGTGCTCGTGCTGCTGCCGCTCGGCGCGCCGCTCGGCCGCTCCCTGCTTCGCGGCACGGTGCCGCTGCGGCTCGGTGCGACCCTCGTCGTGCTGACCATCGGCGCCGCCGCCCTCGCGTCGACCGGGGCTCAGGCGTCCGCGAGCTCGCTGCTCACGCTCACGGTCACGGCCGTCGTGTTCGCGGCGCTGTCGGTCGCGACGTGGGTGTGGCTGCGGTACATCGAGCCCCAGCACTGATCGACCACGCGCCGGTGGTCGCTCCGGTCGCCGCGCACCACGCTGACGTCGATGTCGCCGTGCTGCCGCGTGCGTCTCGCGAGCCACGCGTCGATGCCGCATCCACCGCTCAGCCACCAGCGAGCGGCGCTCCCCGCGAGCAACGCCACAACCTCGTCCGGTCGCAGGGGATCCCCCACGTCGACGTCCGGGTCGTACCTCACCGTCCCAGTCTGCCCGTCCGCGGCGAGCGCGTTTGCCCGAGCGCCCCCGTTACTGGGGCTCGCCGCGCTGACCGGCCATTCCTAGTATTGGTGACGATGGTCCCCCCGACCCCAGAGATTGGATTACCCGTGTCCACCAACCCGTCCGTCGCCCCCCGCAACAGCGTCTCCACCGCATCCAAGACGAAGGGCACCCTGTCCCTGGTCTTCGGACTCATCGCCGTCGTCGGCGGTTTCTTCATCCCGATCGTCGGCATCCTGCTCGGCCTCGCGGCGGTGATCCTGGGCTTCCTGAGCCGCCGGAGCGAGCCCGCGGCCCGCTCGTTCGCGCTGGTCGGCATCATCGCCGGCTTCGCCGGACTGGCGCTCGGCATCGTGTCGCTCATCATCAACGCGATGGCCCTCGCCGCCGTCCTCCAGCAGTAGGCGCGCGGAGCGTCGGCAGCACCTTCTGCGCCGCGTTCACCGGGGTGTCCTCGGTCTTCGCGCCCTCGACGCCGGGTGAATGCCCGTGAGCCGATGGATCGCCGGACGCCGCACCTCGGCGAACCACCCCCTCTAGGCTCTCGTGTCATGGTGCGCGGCTCGTCGACGGCGTCGCGGAGCTGACGAAGGTCTTCACCCTGCCGACCCACCGAGGACAGGGTGTTGGATCACTACTCCTCGGGGTGGTCGAGCAGGCCTGCCGCGATCGTGGCGTCGGCACGATCCGGCTCGACACGCGGGCCGAACTCGAGGAAGCGTGTGCGCTCTACGAACGCGTCGGCTTCGTGCGAGTGGAGCCTTTCAACAACGAGCCGTACTCCGACCGCTGGTACGTCAAATCCCTCGACGAACGCGTGCGGTAGCCGGTCCCCCACCGGACGCTGCGCGTAAGGTTCTCTCGCGCACGGACGGTTCTGTACGGCTATCCAGTAGCGCCTCATCGGGCCATCCTCGGTCTCCTGAATCCGCTCGAGGATGGATGGGGCGCTCCCATATCCGAGGGTGATTCCGCCAACCACGGCGTCATCATCGATGATCCACCGGTAGCTGCATCGGTATTCAGCTGCGGCTTCCGCGGACCCGGGCGCCTCCGTCCCGAGTCGCTCCAACCACGCTGAGAACCCTGCCGGCGAGAGCACATCATCGGACGGGAACAGGCCGATGCCGTCCTCGTGGGACCCCGGCCCCGCTCCTGGTGATGGGCGATAGCCTGAACGGGTGAGCGCTGAAAGCTGGGAACACCGCGTCGCCGCACTCTGGGCCGACGACACCATTGACGACCAGCAGCGGATCGACCGCATGAGGGACCTCGCCAGTACCGCACCGCATCCCGCCCTCGGCGCGTTCGAGCTCGGCGGCGCATTCGACTCCGGCGGCCACGAGGCCGAGGCCGACGTCCACTACGCTGCCGCGACCACCGCCGGCCTCGACACCGTGGACCCCGACCGGGCCGCGCGGATGATCGTGCAACACGCCTCGACCCTGCGAAACCTCGGCCGGATCGACGCGGCGATCGCGATGCTCCGCAACGCTCCCGAACACCCCGCCACGGGTGCCGCTCCCAAGGTCTTCCTTGCACTCGCCCTGCACAGCGCCGGCCGCCACGACGAGGCGCTACGGATCGCGATCGAGGCCGTCGAACCGACCCTCCCCCGCTACCACCGCTCGGTCAGCGCCTACGCCAAGGCTCTCACCGAGCACTGATCGGTCTGCTGCTCACGCGTCTCGACAGCCGGTCGGCTACCGGACACCGGATCGCACCCGTGGTCACGTTCGGTAGGGGACCGCTGCCCGGACGCCTATCACGCCTCCAAGGGGCCGGACGGAATAGGTCCGGCGTCTCACCCGCCGACGGGAAGGGTCCTCCGCAATGGCATCTGGCACGGGACCGCCGTAGCCGTCAGCAGTCGGTCGTGCACCGGACACCATGGGTCGTCGGATCGAGACGTGCGACATGCACCTGTCCCACTCGCCGCCTCGCTCGTAGGGTGGGGGGATGGGCGAAGAGATTCTAGCCAGGGCAGTGGTCTTCGTCGTCATGGTCGCCGCAGGCGGCCTGATCCTCTGGACGGCGAAGGCCACCGCGGACGGCCGTTTAGGTCGGAATCCGGTCGCCGGCATCCGACTGCCCGTGACGATGGCGAGCGAGAGCGCGTGGATCGCAGCCCACCGTGCCGCGAGAACACCGACGATGGCGGCAGGCTGGTGCGCAATCGTCTCGGCTATCCCCTCGGTCCTCCCCGTGCCCCTGCCGTTCGCCGTCGGGTCGGTCCTCGCCGGTGCCATCGCGATGCTCGTTCTCGTGCTCCGCGGCGCCGCCATGGGGACCCATGCCGCTCGGACCGCAGAGCCGAACAGGTCGACCGGCCAAGACGCCTGACCGACCTTTTCTGCCTGCGGTTCATGCTCATCTCACACCTGAGGCTGTGGTGCAGGAGCTCGTCGCTCGGGCGCCGCGATCCCCGAGGCCCTAGCGGCGCACCGGGACGACGAGACGGATCAGAAGGCTCGCGCGGGCCGGTATCGCAGGGCGACCACCCCCGACCGGAACTCACGGCGATCCACGAGTTCGAGCTGCACGCGCTCGCGCAGACCGGCGAGTAACGTCGGCCCGTGTCCGGCGAGCACCGGCTGCACGAGGAACTCGTACTCGTCGATCAAGCCCAGATCTGTCAACGCCACGGGGAGCGTCACGCCACCGACCCACAGGCCCTCGCCGGGCTCCTGCTTGAGGTGCTGAACCGTATGTCCCACGTCGCCTCGCACCAGCTCGGCATTCCAGTCGACCCCGTTCAGGGTGCTCGACACGACGTACTTCCTGGCCCGGTCGATGGTCTCCGCGAACGGGATCTGCCACCCACCCATCCAGTCAGGCCACGAGCCCGTGTCCGGCTTCCGCCACGCCGACTCCATCATCTCGTAGGTAACGCGGCCGAACAGCAGGGCATCGGCTCGTGCCAGCTCCGCCGTCCAGTAGCGCATCGACTCCTCGTCCGGGGGAAGCCCCGCCTCGTGATGGCAGCAGCCGTCGAGCGTGACGTTGATCGAATATCGAAGGGGTCTCATCTCGGGGCTGTCCTTCGATACGCGCGGCGGATGCTCGCCGCACCGACAGCGAGCCAGACCACGTCCTCACCTGAGTCACCCATGGGCTGAGGATAGTCAGCCTCGACGCGGCTGCGCGATGCCTGGATCGCCTTGACCGGGCGTGACGCGAACCGAGAAGACCCGCCCTCGGATGGAGGTATCGGCGCGCATACCTCGGACCGCCGAGCCGTCCCCGTGGTCATCAGCGAGACGGGCCGCGCCGCGCTCGGGGAGGAACAGAGGTGGGCTCATCCCGCGGAGGCCGTACCCCCGGTGGGGTTCGAACCCACACTGCGACGATTTTAAGTCGTCTGCCTCTGCCGATTGGGCTACGGGGGCGGGCACGGCGAGCGGCCGCTGCACCGGCATCAGCCTAGTTGCGCGGCCCGGCGACGCGAAGGGGCCCGGAGCGCACGCGCTCCGGGCCCCTTCCCGTTCATGGACGAACGGGTGCTGCGACCAGTACCGGCTGATCAGTACCGGCTGATCAGTACCGGCTGATCAGTACCGGTCGATCAGCGGCGAAGGGTCACTCGGCGGGGTTCGCGTAGACCGGTGCCGAGACACCGTCCGCGCCGGGCAGCTTGTCGTCCTTCGTGTCGGTGACGGTCGCGGCGGCCGCCGCCGGCGCTGCGTCCGCCGCCGGACGCGGGCGGGACGCGAACGTCTCGAACGCGACGCGCGGGTGCTCGCGCGCCTCGATGGAGACGATGTCGCGGCCGAGGACGACGTTCATGGCCCAGACGCCCACGACGCGGATCTTGCGCTCCCAGCTCGGGATCGCGAGGCCGTGGTAGCCGCGGTGCATGACCCAGGCCGGGAAGCCCTTGACGGCCGTCTTGCCGGACTGGAACACGCCGACGCCGATGCCGAGGCCCGCGACGGCGCCCATGCTCTCGTGCTTGTACTCTGCGAGGCCCTCACCGCGCAGGCTTGCGACGATGTTCTTCGCCATGAGCTTGCCCTGGCGCACGGCGTGCTGGGCGTTCGGCACGCAGAAGCCGCCGACGCCCTTGCCCGTCAGGTCCGGGACGGCGGACACGTCGCCGGCACCCCAGGCGTCGGCCACGATGCCGTCGTCGCCCTCGACCCGCAGGTCGGCGCGCACACGCAGACGGCCGCGCTCCTCGATGGGCAGGTCGGTGTTCTTCAGCATGGGCGACGCCATGACGCCCGCGGTCCACACGATGGTGTCGGCCTCGAACGACTCACCGGTCGACAGCTCGATGACGCCGCCGAGAGCGGACTTGAGCTGCGTGTCGAGGTGCACGTTCGCGCCCCGCTCGGCGAGGTTCTTGAGCACCCAGTGGCTCGTGGGCAGCGACACCTCGGGCATGATGCGCCCCATGGCCTCGATGAGGTGGAAGTGCGTGTCCTCGAACGAGAGCTGCGGGTAGTACTTGAGCAGCGCACTCGCGAGCGAGCGCATCTCCGCGAAGACCTCGATGCCCGCGAAGCCACCGCCGACGACGACGAAGGTGAGCAGGCGGTCGCGCTCGGGACCGGCGGGCAGCGTGGCGGCACGGTCGAAGTTGCCGAGGATGCGGTCGCGGATCGCGGTCGCCTCCTCGATGGTCTTGAGGCCGATGGCCTCGTCGGCGACGCCCGGGATCGGGAACGTGCGCGACACGGATCCGGCGGTGACGACGATGAGGTCGTACGCGAACTCCCACGGCTCGCCCACCTCGGGCGTGATCGTCGCGGTCTTGGTGGCGTGATCGATGCCCGTGACCTTCGCCGTGACGACGTTCGTCTTCGTGAGGTGGCGGCGCTGCGAGACCACGGCGTGCCGCGGCTCGACCGAGCCGGCGACGACCTCCGGCAGGAACGGCTGGTACGTCATGTACGGCAGCGGGTCGACGACGGTGACCTCGGCCTCGCCGGGACGAAGCCACTTCTCGAGCTTCCACGCGGTGTAGAAGCCGGCGTAGCCGCCGCCGACGATCAGGATTTTGGGCACGGTTGAAGCTCCTTGAAGAGTGGGATTGACGGGAACAGGCTACTACTTGCCCCGTCGTCCCCTGATCCGCCCCGCCGCCGCGCCGACGACGGAACGCGAACCGGCGGCCGGAACCCGCGCCGCATCACTTCCGCCGGAGACGGCCGATCTGCCGGCCCGCGGCCACGCCGCAGAGGGCGATGAGCAGGCCGAACCCGCCGAGCACGGCCGCGGGGATGCCCACGTCGGTGATGTCGGACGCCGACGGCAGCAGCGCCCGCAGGTCGACGGGCAGGGCGGTCGCGGGATCCCGGGGGGCGGGAGTCGCCGCGACCTCCGGCGGCGGCGGCACGGCGGTCGCCTGCGGCGCGGGCGGGCCGTCGGCTCTGCGGTACAGCCGGATCCACTCGGCGAGGTCGCCCACCGGGTTGACGCTCACCGGCGCGACCTCGGCACGCACGGCCGCCGCCGCGTCGATGAGCCCGTACCCGTAGATGGCGTCCGGCACCGTGCTGCCCGCGGGCCGCGCGGTGCGGATCAGCCGGTTGATCACGTCGTCCGCGTCGAGGTCGGGATGCGACGCGCGCACGAGGGCGAGCAGACCGGACACCAGCGGAGCCGCCCCGCTCGTGCCGCCCCAGACGGCGTAGCCGCCGCCCGGCATCACCCCGACCAGCTCCTCGCTCGGTGCGGCGACGGCGATCGTGATCCCCTGCGACGAGGCGTCGAAACTCGCGCGGCCGTTCCGGTCGACGCCCGCGACGGTGACGACGCCCGGGATGGTCGCCGGCGCGCCCACCTCCGTCGTGCCGCTGCCACGGTTGCCCGCCGCGGCCACCACGATGACGTCGTGCTCGAAGGCGTACAGGAAGGCGTCGTCCCAGCTCTCCGGCCACTCCAGCGAGTTGCGGGTGAGCGACATGTTGATGACGTCGGCGCCGTGGTCGACCGACCACCGCACGGCATCCGCGATCTGCTCGTCGGAGTCCCGCGCGCCCGGTCCGAGCCCCACGGAGACGCTGAGCAGCGAGGCCTCGGGCGCGACGCCGACGACCCCGTCCCCCTCCCCCGTGCCACGGCCCGCGAGCAGGGACGCGACGAGGGTGCCGTGCGAGCCCGTCTCGCCGATCGGCGTCTGACCGTTCGGCGTGCCGATGCCGCTCACGTCCGTGCCGCCGACGACCGCGCCGCTCAGGTCGGCGACGCTGCCGTCGACGCCCGTGTCGATCACCGCGACGGTGACCCCGGCACCACGGGTCACGTCCCAGGCCGAACGGATGCCGTAGTCGTCGAGCCAGTACTCCCGGTCGCGCACGGGGTCGGCCGCGGCCGGCTGCGCGGTGAGCGCGACGAGCACCGCCGCGAGCACGACGGCGATCACCCCGCGCGGCCGCCGGTGCTGAGCACCGCGGACCCGGGGGGCGCCGATCACTCCACCGCGGCGTCGTCGCGGCACTCGCACACCAGCGGGGACCACTCCGCGCGCTCGAGAGCGATATCGCCGAGGGGATTCACGCCTGGCCCCGCGGAGAGCGCATGCGCCGCGAGCGCGTGCAGGCACTTCACCCGGGTGGGCATGCCGCCGGCGGAGATGCCCGCGATCTCGGGCACGACGGCGATGCTCTCGCGATCGGCGAGATACGCGCGGTGCGCGGCCCCGTAGCCGGCCGCCAGGGCCGGGTCGTCGGCGAGGGCCTGCTGGAGGTCGGCCATGACGTGCTCGGCCTCGAGGTGGGAGATCGCAGCGGTGGCCGCCGGATGCGTCAGGTAGTAGAGAGTGGGGAACGGCTCGCCGTGCGTCAGACGCGGGGCCGTCGCCACGACGGTCGGGGCGCCGCAGACGCAGCGCGCGCTCACCCCCAGCACGCCGCGGGCGGGCCGCCCGAGCTGTGCGGAGACGATCGCGATGTCCTCGTCCGTCGGCGGGTCGAAGGGAGGTGTCGTCACTGGGGCACCGTATCGGTCGTGGTCAGCTGATCGGGTGGGAGGTCGCTGAGGCCCGCGGTCATCACCGATCCGAACAGCGTCTGCACCCAGTCCACCCGGGTCTCCTGGATGTTCTCGCTGACCGGCGCGGACTCCGCCGGCGTGGCCTGGCCGAGGTCGTCGAGCACGAGGTAGGACGTCTCGCCCGGCATGACGTAGAAGAGGCGGTCGCGGATCTCCGCCCTGAGGTACGCGGGGTCGTTGTAGCGGGCGCGCTCATCGCGCAGGGTGTCGATCTCCGACTCCTGCGCGGTCACGGCGGCCCGCAGTTCCGCGAGCTGCTGGCGCTGCTCGAGGTAGATGCGCAGGCCGGGCGCGAGCACGACGATGAACAGCACGATCAGCGACAGCACCATGATGGAGAAGCCCGAGAAGCGGATGCTGCGCAGCCAGTTGCCCGTCGCCTCGTCGGAGGACGGGAGGGTGACCGGCACGCGGGTCGCGCTCCCCCGCGAGCCGGAGTCCCGGGCGGCACCGGTGCCCTTTCGGGTCGCCGACGCGCGGCGGTCCCTGGTCGGGAACGATGGCATTCGCCTTCCCTTCTGCTGGCGAGCGACCGCCCCGAACGCACGGCGGGCGGGGAGCGGCGGCAAGCCCTCCCCGCCCGCGGCGGTCGCGTTGCGCCTAGCCCTGGAAGCGGGGGAAGGCGGTGCGTCCGGCGTAGGTGGCGGCCTCGGCCAGCTCCTCTTCGATCCTCAGCAACTGATTGTACTTAGCCACGCGCTCGCTCCGGGCAGGCGCTCCGGTCTTGATCTGACCCGCGTTGGTCGCCACGGCAAGGTCGGCGATCGTCGTGTCCTCGGTCTCGCCCGAGCGGTGCGACAGGATCGCCGTGTAGGCGGAGTGCTGCGCGAGCATCACGGCGTCGAGCGTCTCGGTGAGCGTGCCGATCTGGTTCACCTTCACGAGGATCGAGTTGGCGACACCGAGCTCGAGGCCCTTGGCGAGCCGGGTCGGGTTGGTCACGAACAGGTCGTCGCCGACGATCTGCACGCGCTTGCCGAGCTCGGTCGTGAGGTGCTGGTAGCCCTCCCAGTCCTCCTCCTCCAGCGGGTCCTCGATGGAGACGAGCGGGTAGGCGCCCACGAGCTCGGTGAAGTAGGAGCTCATCTGCTCGACGGAGTACTGCTTGCCCTCGAACTGGTACGCGCCCTCGCGGTAGAACTCGGTCGCGGCGACGTCCATGGCCAGCGCGATGTCCTCACCGGGCGTGAAGCCGGCGTTGCCGATCGCCTCGACGATGAGGTCGAGCGCCGCGCGGTTGCTCGGCAGGTTGGGCGCGAACCCGCCCTCGTCGCCGAGGCCGGTGGCGAGGCCCTTCGACTTCAGCAGCGACTTGAGCGAGTGGTAGGTCTCCGCGCCCCAGCGCAGCGCCTCGGCGAACGTGTCCGCGCCGAGCGGCACGATCATGAACTCCTGGATGTCGACGTCGTTGTCCGCGTGGGACCCGCCGTTGATGATGTTGAGCAGCGGCACCGGGAGGGTGTGCGCGTTGGCACCGCCCACGTAGCGGTACAGGGGGAGGTCGGCGGAGTCCGCGGCGGCGCGGGCCACGGCGAGGGAGGCGCCGAGCATGGCGTTCGCACCCAGCCGCGACTTGTTCTCGCTGCCGTCGAGCTCGATGAGGGTCGTGTCGACGAGGCGCTGGTCGGCGGCGTCGAGGCTCTCGATCGCGGGGCCGATCTCGTCGTAGATGGCGGCTACGGCCTTCTGCACGCCTTTGCCCTGGTAGCGGCCCTTGTCGCCGTCGCGCAGCTCGTACGCCTCGAACGCGCCGGTCGAGGCGCCGGAGGGAACGGCAGCGCGCGAGACGGTGCCGTCGTCGAGCAGGACCTCGACCTCGACGGTCGGGTTGCCGCGGGAGTCGAGGATCTCGCGTGCGCCTACTGCTTCGATGAGTGCCACAGGTGTGTCTCCTTCTGTGCGGGGGTGGACGTGGGAGTCCGCCGGTAGCGGCCATGCGCCGCAGTCCGCTCGCCAGTCTAGTGACGCCGCCGGAAGCGGGATCGGCGTCGACCGGCCGCGAGCCGGGGTGCTCGACCGGCCGCGAGCCGGCCGTGACCTCGCGTGCGAGACCAGGTGCAAAGCCGGCTGCGGGCCGGCCTAACCGAGGGGGTGCAGGGAGAGCGCGGAGGCGTCCGTCACTCCGCTCTCGACGTAGGCGAAGGACGCGAACCCGGCCGCGGCGAGCCCGTCAAGCAGCAGCTTCATGTTCTTCGTGCGCCGCTCGAGCCGGACCCGTCGCCCCTGCTGGAGCAGCTGGCCCTTGAGGGAGAGCAGCACACGGGACGACACCGTGCCGTCGTGCACGAGCGCCACCGAGTCGGCCGAGCGCTCCTCGGCCAGGTCGGCGAGGTCGACGACCCGCTCGAACCCGATCGAGAACCCGCAGGCGGGCACCTCGGTGCCCAGGAAGCGGCCGATCATGCCGTCGTACCGGCCGCCGCCACCGACGGAGCTGCCGGATGCGGGGTGGGCGATCTCGAAGATGGTGCCCGTGTAGTACCCCATGCCGCGCACGAGGGTGGGGTCGAAGCGGAGGCGCACGCCGGTGGGCAGGCCCGCAAGGCCGGCCGCGAGCGTCTCGAGGTCCGCGACGGCATCCGGGTCGATGCCCGGCGGGAGGAGCCCGGTGATCGCCGAGGCGGTGAGCTCGACTCCCCCGTCGGCGGCGTGGCGCTCGAACGACGCAAGGATGCCACCGAGCACGGCGGCGGCATCGGCGCCTTCCTCGCTCAGCTCGGCGACGACGCCCTCGGCGCCGATCTTGTCGAGCTTGTCGACGGAGATGAGCACGGCTGGGAACCGGGCAGGGTCGAATCCGCAGTGCTCGAGCAGGCCGGTGAGGATGCGCCGGTCGTTGACGCGGATGGTGCAGTCCCGGAGGCCGAGCGCCTCGAGCGTCGCGGCGGTCGCGGAGATCAGCTCGACCTCGGCGAGCTCGCCCGCCTCACCGATGATGTCGATGTCGCACTGCACGAACTGGCGGTACCGCCCCTTCTGCGGACGCTCGGCCCGCCAGACGGGCGCGACCTGCACCGAGCGGAACACGGCGGGCAGCTCGGTGCGGTGGGAGGCGTAGAAGCGGGCGAGCGGCACCGTCAGGTCGAAGCGCAGCCCGAGGTCGGCGAGCGCGAGCACGTCACCGTCGTCCGCCGCGCGGTGCAGCTCATCGCCCGACAGTCCGCGCTTCAGCACCGCGAACGCGAGCTTCTCGTTGTCGCCGCCCAGCCCCGACTGCAGCCGGCCGATGTCCTCCATCACCGGCGTCTCGATCTCGTCGAAGCCGTGCGCGGCATACGTGCTGCGGATCACGGAGAGCGCGCGCTCGCGCCTGGCCTTCTCTGCGGGGAGGAAGTCGCGCATGCCGCGGGGTGGATTGATCGGGGATGCCATGCCCCAATTCTCTCAGCACGCTCACGGCCGGAGTCGCGGCTTCGCTATGGTGAGCGGAGCTGCGCCGGGGTGCGCGGGGCGAGCACGACGCGCCGGGTGAGCGGAAGGGGCGCGCGTGGGCGAAGGCATCGAGGTGACCGGCGTGAGCCGCTCCTTCTCCGCCGTCACGGCCGTCCGGTCCGTCACGCTCACCGCCCGGCCCGGGGCCATAACGGCACTCATCGGGCCGAACGGCTCGGGCAAGACCACGCTCCTGCTCATGCTGGCCACGCTCCTGAGGCCCGACGGCGGCAGCATCCGGGTCGCGGGCCATGATCCGGTGACGCATCCCGCCGAGGTGCGCGCCCGCATGGGCTGGATGCCGGACATCCTCGGCTCCTGGGCGAACCTCCCCGTGCTCGCGACGCTCGAGATCACCGGCCGCATGTACCGGTTGCCGCGACCTGCGGCCGAGCGGAGGGCGCGGGAGCTGCTCGACCTCGTCGGCCTGTCGGAGCTCGCCGCGCAGCCGACGCGCGTGCTCTCCCGCGGTCAGAAGCAGCGGCTCAGCCTCGCGCGGGCCCTCGTCCACGACCCCGCCGTGCTGTTGCTGGACGAGCCGGCGTCCGGTCTCGACCCCGCCGCCCGCGTCGACCTGCGCGTGCTCCTGCAGCGGCTGGCGCGGGAGGGCAAGACGGTGCTCGTCTCCAGTCACGTGCTCGCGGAGCTCGATGAGATGGCCACGGCCGCCGTCTACCTCGACGGCGGCGTCAGCGTGTCCGCCGAGCGCATCGCCGCGAGCCGCACGGGGCTGCGTCAGTGGCGGGTGCGCGCGGTCGCGGGACCCGCTGCAGGGCACGGCGGGCTCGCCGACGCGCTGCACGCCGTCGGCGTGCCGCGGGAGCGCATCGCGGCCGACAACCAGGGCATCCTCGTCGGCGTGCAGAATGAGGCGGATGCCGCAGCCCTGCTCTCGGCGCTGGTGGGCAGCGGCGTGGCCGTGTCGTCGTTCGCGCCGGCCTTCGGCGAGCTGGAGCAGACGTTCCTCGACCTCCAGCGGGGGGACCAGCCGTGACCGCGTTCCTGCCGGGCGTCGGCATCGTGCTCGCGCTCGAACTGCGCCAGCGGGTGCGAGGCGTCGCCTGGTACGTGCTGCTGGGCGTCTTCACCGCACTCGTCGCCCTCGTGACCACGCTGCTCTGGCTGAGCAACGGTTACACGGGCGGCTTCGGCGGCTTCCTCTTCTCCGGCATCCTCTTCTTCGTGCTGCTTCTCGGCACGCTCGTGGCGCCCGCCCTCAGCGGGAACGCGATCAACGGTGACCGCGACGCCGGCACGCTCGCGACGACCCAGGTGACGCTGCTCACCACCGGGCAGCTCGTTCTCGGCAAGTTCCTCGCGGCGTGGCTCACCGCCCTCGCCTTCCTGCTCGTCTCGCTGCCGTTCCTGGGATTCGCCGTCCTCACAGGCGGCGTGCGGCTGGGCACGGTGACCGTCTCGATCCTCGTGCTCGCGATCGAGCTCGGTGTCGTCGCGGCGATCGGCGTCGGCCTTTCGGGCGTCATCACGCGCCCCCTGTTCTCGATCGTGGTGACCTACCTCGCCGTGGCGGGCCTCAGCATCGGCACGCTCATCGTGTTCACGCTCGCCGGCATCGCCACCTCGTCCGAGGCGCGCACGACCTCGATCGACGTGGCCTTCCAGACCGAGAACGAGGATCCCGCCGCGACCGACCCCGTCAGGTGCTCTCCGCCCGTCACGACCACGTACTCGGTGCCCCGCTTCGACTACTACTGGGGCGTGCTCGCGGCCAATCCGTACGTGGTGCTCGCGGACGCGGCCGCCGGCAGCTTCGACACGTCCGGCACCCCGTCCGACCTGTTCAGCGGCACGGCCGTGCTCGTGCGGCAGGCGCAGATCCCGCCGGACCTCGACGCGACGTACGACAACTGCACGGACATCCGCGAGGGGCGCACCCCGGACTTCGACACGCCGCGCGAGATCTTCGATCGCACCGTGCCGACGTGGTTCGTGGGGCTCGCCAGCCACGTGATCCTCGCCTCGGGCGCACTGCTCTGGGCCACATGGCGCACCCGCACCCCGGCCGCGCGCCTGCCGAGGGGCAGCAGGATCGCCTAGCCGTCGCTCCGGTCGCGGTCAGCTCTCGCGCGCGACGATGGCGCCGAGCGCCTGACGGTAGCCGTCGAGCAGCGTGCGGAAGGCCTCGGTCGCGCGTTCGACGTCCGCCGTGAGCACGAGGTCGTACTTGATGCCGTACATGCCGTCGATGAGCGTGCGCGCGCTCTTCTCCGCCGTGTCCTCGTCCAGCCCGATGGCGGACAGCCCGGTCTGCAGCACCCGCAGCCAGGAGTCGAACGTGCGGCGGGCGTCCGGAAGCAGCTCGGACGACATGACGCCGAGCATGGCGGCCTCGATCTCGATGCGCTGCAGCTGCCGGTTCTCGGGGCTCGCCATGACCTGGAACGCGTGCTCGAGGTGCGCCGTGAGGTCGTCGATCGTGCGCAGGTCGGCGTCGACGAGCTCGAGCGCAACGCTCTGCTGGTCGGTGATGGACTGGAGGATGGCCTGCAGCAGTTCCTCGCGGGTGCCGAAGTGGTAGACGAGCGTGTACGTGCTCACGCCGAGCGATTCCGCGAGCGTGCGGAACGAGATCTCGCCGATGGGGCGGGTGTACAGCGCCTCGGTGATGCCGTCGAGGAGCACGATCCGTCGGTTCGGATTCGCTTTCCTCGCCACTGGTGCTCCTCACGGGGGTGGATCGACTGCGATTCCACTCAACCCTAAAACCGGGCCGGATGTCGGCGGCCCGGGGTCAGGCCCGGTCGGCCCCGTCGCCCGCGACCAGCCCGATGATGCCCGCGTCGGCGGGGTCGCCCGCTCGGCCGTTCCCGTTCGCTGCGCCGGACTCGGCCTCGCGGATCTCGTCCTGCAGACCGCGGAGGGTGCTGCGCAGCGCGCGTTCGGCGTCGAGACCGCTTGCCCGGGCGGAGGCCACGATCGCCAGCAGGAGCGGGCCGAGCTCGTCCTCCGTGCTCACGGGCAGGACGCCCGGGCCCTCGTCGAGCAGGCCGACCTTGTGGGCGCGACCGAGCACCTTGTCGGCTAGCGCGAGCGCCGGCATGCCCTGCGGGATCCCGTCGAGCACGCTCGTGCGGTGCGGCTTCTCCTTCGCCTTCACCTCGTCCCAGAATCCGACGACGTCATCGGCGGTGTGCGCCTCGACGTCGCCGAACACGTGGGGATGGCGGCCGACCATCTTGGCCGTCATGTGCGCGGCGACGTCCTGGATGTCGAATCCCTCGTCCGACGTGTGTGCCGCGATGTCGGCGTGGAACAGCACGGAGAAGAGCACGTCGCCGAGCTCCTCGAGCATCGCGTCCCGGTCCCCGGTCTCGATCGCGTCGATGAGCTCGTACGTCTCCTCGACGAGGTAGCGCACGAGCGACTCGTGCGTCTGGTCCGCGTCCCAGGGGCAGCCACCCGGGCCCCGGAGCCGGGCGGTCACCGCCACGAGCTCGTCGAGCTTGCTCTGCTCGCGCCCCTCCTGGCTCGGCTCGTGCCCCTCCGGGCTCGGCTCGGACGGCATGCGCGGGGCGCGGGAGGCATCGACCATGCGGATACTCTGCCACCCCGCTCCGGCGAAGACGCGACCGCCGGGGACGGGTCGGCGGTGCGCCGACCGGTTGGTACGATGGGATCCGGCGCGCCGGGAAGTCTGGTCGGCGGGCGGCGGATGCCGCTCTTCCCCCCTTCCCGTACCCGCGATGCGCGGGTCTCAGCCCTGTCTGGACACCATGAGCCTTCTTCGCTCCGAGCGGTACTCCGCCGCCCTCCTCCTCGCCGCCGCCATCCTCGGGCTCATCGCCGCGAACTCGCCGTTCGGCGCCGCGCTGCTCGACGCGAAAGACGCCCACGTCGGATTCCCGGCCATCGGGCTCGACCTGTCCATCGGCCACTGGATCAGCGACGGCCTGCTCGCCCTGTTCTTCTTCCTCGTCGCGATCGAGCTGAAGCACGAACTGACCGCCGGCGAACTGAACTCGCCCTCGAAGGCGCTCGTGCCGGCCATCGCCGCGCTCGGCGGCGTGCTCGTGCCCGCCGGCGTCTACCTGCTCGTGGCCGGCGGAAGCGGGTACGCGGGTGGCTGGCCGGTGCCGACGGCGACGGACATCGCCTTCGCGCTCGGCGTGCTCGCCGTGTTCGGGAAGAACCTGCCGGGAGGGGTGCGCGTGTTCCTGCTCGCGCTCGCCATCCTCGACGACCTGATCGCCATCCTCATCATCGCGGTCTTCTTCACGCAGGAGGTCTCCCTGCCGTTCCTCGCGGGCGCCGCCGTCGCGGTTGCCGCGTTCGGCTGGCTCGGCGTTCGTTTCGCCCGCGACGCCCGCGGCCTGCACGGCCTGCGGCTCGCCGCGATGATCGTGCTCGCGGTGCTCGCCTGGTACCTGGTGTACCGCTCGGGGGTGCACGCGACCATCGCCGGCGTCGCGCTCGGCTTCGTGCTGGCGAGGCGGCCGGCCGGCCGCACCGTGCACACGCTCGAGCCGTACTCCAACGGCCTCGTGCTCCCGCTGTTCGCCTTCTCGGCCGCCGCCGTCGCCGTCCCGGCCGTGGGCATCGACGAGCTCTCCGCGCCGTTCTGGGGCATCCTGCTCGCCCTGCCGGTCGGCAAGCTCATCGGCATCACCCTCGGCGGCTGGCTGGCCGCTTCCGTCTCCCGGCGTCATGGCGGGTCCGGCCTCAGCCTGCCGAACGTCATCACGGTCGCGGCGCTCGGCGGCATCGGGTTCACCGTGTCGCTCCTGATGAACGAGCTCGCCTTCGCCCGCTCCGAGGAGATCGTGGACGAGGGCACGCTCGCCGTGCTGCTCGGCTCCGGCGTGTCGATCGTGCTCTCGGCGGTGCTGCTCACCGTGCGCTCCCGGCACTACGCGCGCCGGGCGACCATGAAGAAGATCCACCGCGCGTCCCGGTAGGGGCGTGGGCGCCCCCGGCTGCGCTGCTACCGGTCAGGCCGCGGCCGGCTCCCGCACGAAGATCGCCTCGAGCAGCTGGCTGACCCAGGCGATGAGCTCCGCGTCGCCCAGGGGCTCGCCGTGCACCCGGGGCATCGGAACGGCCACCACGCTGGTCTGCGCGAAGAGCTTCGCGCCCGGGTACATGCGACGCAGCCGCACCTGCACGGAGTCGGGCAGGTCCGCGGGACCGACGCGCAGGTTCGGGCCCATCGCCACCACCTCGGAAAGGCCGGCCTTCTGCGCGACGCGGCGCATCCGCGACACGGCGATGAGGTTCACGACCTGCTCCGGCGGCTCGCCGTAGCGGTCCGTGAGCTCCTCGAGCACGCGGTCGATCTGGTCGTCGCCCGCGGTGGGCGCACTCGCGGTCGACAGCTTCTGGTACGCCTCGAGCCGCAGCCGCTCGCTGTCCACGTACTCCTCCGGGATGTGGGCGTCGACGGGCAGCTCGAGCCGCAGCTCGGTCTGCCCCTCCGCGACGTCGCCGCGGAAGGCGGAGACGGCCTCGCCGATCATGCGCAGGTACAGGTCGAACCCGACGCCCGCGATGTGGCCGGACTGCTCGCCACCCAGCAGGTTGCCCGCGCCGCGGATCTCGAGGTCCTTGAGCGCCACCTGGATGCCGGAGCCGAGCTCGTTGTTGGCGGCGATGGTCTCCAGCCGGTCGTGCGCCGTCTCGGAGAGCGGCTTGTCGCCGTCGTAGAGGAAGTAGGCGTAGGCGCGCTCGCGCCCACGTCCGACGCGGCCGCGCAGCTGGTGCAGCTGGCTCAGGCCGTACTTGTCCGCGCGATCGATGATGATCGTGTTCGCGTTGGCGATGTCGAGCCCGGTCTCGATGATCGTCGTCGAGACGAGCACGTCGAACTTGCGCTCCCAGAAGTCGACGACCACCTGCTCGAGCACGTGCTCCGGCAGCTGGCCGTGCGCCACGGCGACCCGCGCCTCGGGCACGAGCTCCGCGATCTGGGCCGCGATGCGGTTGATGCTCGACACCCGGTTGTGCACGAAGAAGATCTGGCCCTCGCGCAGCAGCTCCCGGCGCACCGCCGCCGCCACCTGCCGCTCGCTGTACGGACCCACGAAGGTGAGGATCGGATGGCGCTCCTCCGGCGGCGTGGCGAGCGTGGACATCTCGCGGATGCCCGTGACCGCCATCTCGAGCGTGCGCGGGATGGGCGTCGCGCTCATCGCCAGGATGTCGACGTTGTGCTTCAGCTTCTTCAGCGCGTCCTTGTGCTCGACGCCGAACCGCTGCTCCTCGTCGATGACGACGAGACCCACGTCCTTGTAGCCGATCTTGTCGGTCAGCAGCCGGTGCGTGCCGATGACGATGTCGATGGAGCCGTCCTCGAGCCCCTTGATCGTCTCGCGCGACTCGCGGTCCGTCTGGAACCGGCTGAGCGGCCGGATCTGGATGGGGAACCCGGCGAAGCGCTCCGTGAACGTCTCGAGGTGCTGGCGCACGAGCAGCGTCGTGGGCACGAGGATCACGACCTGCTTGCCGTCCTGCACGGCCTTGAAGGCGGCGCGGACGGCGATCTCCGTCTTGCCGAATCCGACGTCGCCCGAGACCAGGCGGTCCATCGGGATGGGGCGCTCCATGTCGGCTTTGACCTCGTCGATGACCTGCAGCTGGTCCGGCGTCTCCACGAACGGGAACGCCTCCTCCAGCTCGCGCTGCCACGGCGTGTCCGGCGGGAAGGCGTGCCCCTTGCTCGCCATCCGGGCGGAGTACAGCTTGACGAGCTCGACCGCGATGTCCCGCACGGCCCTGCGCGCCTTGCCCTTCGCGGCGGCCCAGTCGCTGCCGCCCATCTTGGACAGCGCGGGCGACTCGCCGCCGACGTAGCGGCTCAGCAGGTCGAGCTGGTCGGTCGGCACGTACAGCTTGTCGCCCGGGTAGCCGCGCTTGCTCGGCGCGTACTCGAGCACGAGGAACTCGCGGCTGTGCTTCGTGGCGTTGCGGCCACCGGTCGACACCTCGCGCTGGGTCAGCTCGAGGAACTTGCCGATCCCGTGCGTCGAGTGCACGACGAAGTCGCCGGGCTTGAGCTGCAGCGGGTCGACGACGTTCTTGCGCCGGGCGGCGAGCTTCTTGACCTGCCGCGAGTCGTAGCCGGCGGAGCGACCGTAGAACTCGCCCTCGGTGAGCACGGCGAGCTTCGTCTCCGGCACCTCGAAGCCGGCGTCGAGCCCCGCCTGCACCAGGTACGCGATGCCGGGCTCGGGTTCCGCCGGGAAGTCCTCGACGACGCGGGCGGGAAGCTCGTGCTCGCCGAGCACGTCGGCGGCGCGCTCGACAAGACCGGCGCCGCGGGCGACGACGCCGACGGTCCAGCCGGCGCGCAGACGCTCGCCGATGTGCTCGATCGCACCGGTCGCATTGCCCTGGAAGCTCGGCACCGGATCGGCGTCGATGCGCACCGTGAGGATCTCGTCGATCTCCAGCTCCTCCGGCAGCACGTCCGTCGCCTGGAACCGGCTGAGCGTCCACCACGGGCGCTCGCGCTTCGTGGCGCGGAGGTCGGACAGGCTGAGGAAGTCGCCCGAGGCGAGGTCGATGGGCGACTCGGCGCCCGCCGTCGCGGCACTCCACGCCGCGGAGAGGAACTCCCGGTTCGTCTCCGCGAGGCTCACCGCGCGGGTCGCGACCCGCTCGGGCGAGACGACGGCGATGGCCGTGTCGGCCGGGAGGTAGTGGGTGACGGGCACGAGGCGCTCCGCGAGTGCCGGCGCGAGGCTCTCCATGCCCTCGACCGGAATGCCCTCCGCGATCTTCTCGAGCATGCCGCGCAGGCTGGGGAACTCGTCGCGCATCTCGCGCGCCCGCTGGCGAACCGGCTCGGTGAGCAGCAGCTCACGGCTGGGGGCGAGCTCGACCGACTGCAGGTCCGTGGGCAGCGAGCGCTGGTCGGCGACGGAGAACTCGCGGATCTGGTCGACCTCGTCGCCGAAGAACTCGACGCGCACGGGGTGGTCCGCAAAGGAGGGGAACACGTCGAGGATGCCGCCGCGCACGGCGAACTCGCCTCGCCTCGTCACCATGTCGACGCGCGCGTAGGCGAGGTCGACGAGGTCCCGGGACAGCACGGAGAGGTCGAACCCGCGCCCGCCGACGGCGAGCAGCACGGGCTCCAGCTCGGTGAGGTTCGCCGCGACGGGCTGCAGGGCCGCGCGGACGGACGCCACGATCACGAGGGGACGCGCCGCGGCGGAGCCCTCCGGTGTCCGCCTGGCCGCGTCCCACTCCTTCAGCCGGCGCAACGCGCGCAGGCGCTTGCCGACGATCTCCGCACTCGGGCTGAGCCGCTCGTGCGGGAGTGTCTCCCAGGCGGGGAACTCGACGATCTCGGCCTCGGGCGCCACGGCGGCGAGGCTCGCGCGCAGGGACTCGGACTCGCGCCCCGTGGCGGTGATCGCGAGCAGGGACGCCGCCTCCGGGGCGTCGCCCTCGCGCCGGCCACTGCCGCGGCGCTCGAGCAGTGCCGAGAGAAGGGGTGCGCGCAGGCCGTCGGTCAGCGAGAAGTCGGCGTCCCGATGGGACGAGGCGAGGGCGGCATCGAACGTGGAGGCGCGACGAAGCACCGGAATCAAGCCCTGGAGGATCACTGCACAAGCCTACGTGCCGCCACCGACCTCCTGCCGCGCGGCTTCCGCCCCGTGCGGACGCTGCCAGCGAACGAGGGCGGCCGTTGCGCACGCGACTGGGGCGCCGCGTGGGCTGCAGCGGCACGAGGACCTGGCGTAGCGTGAAGTGTCGGCGCGGACGCGCCGGAATCGCCCGTCGCCCGTCCTGTCCCGTCCGGTTGAAGCCGGGGGCGGGCTTCGCCGAGTCGCTGGAGCAGACATGACCCGTGCCCCCTCCGCCCGCGCCACCGTAGCCGTCATCGTCGCGGCCGTGCTGCTGCCGCTGTCCTCCCTGGCGGGGGCACCGGCGGCCGTCGCCGCCAGCACCACGACCACCGTGTCCACGTTCGGCGGCACAGGTGTCTACGAGCCCTCCGGACTCGTCGAGAGCCGGCAGAACCCGGGGATGTTCTTCAGCCACAACGAGGACCGTAAGAATCTGCTGCTGATCGGCCCCTCGGGAGTGGCCGCCCAGTACTCGCTCCCCTTCTCCTTCCCGTCCCCCATGACACGCTCGGACGCGTTCGACTGGGAGGACATCGCGGTCGGCCCGTGCCCGAGCGGCCGCTGCGTCTTCGTCGCGGACACGGGCAAGGTGAGCGGCACGTTCCCCGCCGGCTTCCAGCGCTCGACCTTCGCGATGTACCGGGTGCCGGAGCCGCGTTACGGCACGACGCCGAACGGCGCGCGCCTGACGGGGCTCGAGCGATTCCCCTTCCGCTACCCCGACGGCTCCTACGACGCCGAGGCGATGGTCGTGCACCCCAGGACCGGCACGGTCTACGTGCTCACCAAGGCCGCAGGCACGACGCGCGTGTACCGCTTCCCCCAGAAGCTCACGCGCGACGCCGTCGTGACGCTGCAGTTCGTGGCGCAGATCACGCTGCCCTCGAGCACCAGCAGGGTCACGGGCGCCGATGTCGACGCGATGGGCACGAAGCTGCTGCTCCGCACCTACACGAGCGTGCTCGAGTACACGGCGAGCAGCGGTGGCGCGTTCGAGACGGTGTTCAGCGCCGCACCGAAGGTGCTGACCAACGTGAAGGAGCGCCAGGGCGAGTCCATCGCCTACCGCGCGGACGGGGCCGCGTACTACACGGTCGACGAGCAGCCGACGAACGGGGTGTGGTCCATCCGTCGCGTGGTCCGCTAGCACTCCCCCTCCTCGCCCCGCACGGATCGCTCTCGCGCCTGCACCGATCGCACGGGCGCCGGATAGTCCCCGGCGCGGGCGCAGGCAAGCCCCGGGATTCCCCGGTCGCCTCTGTTTCACTGGGTCGAGTGACGAGCACCGCGACGCGCCCCGCGACCGCCGTTCCGCATCGAGCGGACATCGAGGCGATCGGCCGGGACTCCTTCGGCTGGGACGACCTGCACACCGGGCAGCTCGAGGCGGTCGAGGCGGTGCTCTCCGGGCGGGACGTGCTCGGGGTCATGGCCACGGGGTACGGCAAGTCGGCCATCTACCAGCTCTCGACCGTGCTGCTCGACGGTCTCACGATCGTCGTCTCGCCTCTCATCGCCCTGCAGGAGGATCAGGTCGCCGGCCTCGCCGACGCACCGGACGCCCCTCCCGCCGTCGCCCTCAACTCGAGCCGGTCGGCGGGCGAGATGGAGGATGCCTGGGCGGTTCTCGAGGGCGTTGGCCCCCGTATCGCCTTCCTGGCGCCGGAACAGCTCGCGAGGGAGGAGCTGCTCGAGCGGCTCCACGACATCGGCGTCGCCCTGTTCGTGGTCGACGAGGCGCACTGCGTGTCGTCGTGGGGTCATGACTTCCGCCCGGACTACCTGCGGCTGGGGTCCGCCGTCGAGCGGCTGGGGCACCCGCCGATCGTCGCCCTCACCGCCACCGGGTCGTCGCCCGTGCGTCGGGAGATCGGCGAGCGTCTCGGCATGCGCGACCCCCTCGTGCTCACCCGCGGGTTCGACAGACCCAACATCCGCCTCGACGTCGTGCGGCACGAGAGCGAGGCCGAGAAGCGCGCCGCCGTACTCGACCAGGTGGCCGAGCTGCCGGTGCCGGGTCTCGTCTACGTCGCCACGCGCCGGGCGAGCGAGGTGTTCGCGGCGGAGCTCGCCGACCGCGGCATCCGCGCCGTCGCCTATCACGGTGGCATGGGTGCGAAGGCCAGGGCCGAGGTGCACGAGGCGTTCCACGACGACACCGTCGATGTCGTGGTCGCGACGTCGGCCTTCGGCATGGGCATCGACAAGCCGAACGTGCGATTCGTCGTGCACGCGACGGTGCCGGAGTCCGCCGACGAGTACTACCAGGAGGTCGGCCGAGCCGGGCGCGACGGCGAGCCGGCGATCGCCGCACTGCACTACCGGCCGGAGGACCTCGCCCTCCGCAGATTCTTCAGCGCCCGCAACCCCGACCGGGGCAGGCTGCGCAACGTCTACCGGGCGGTCGAGGCGGCGGGGCGACCGGTCAAGCCGGCGGAGATCGCCCGCGAGCTCGGCCTCGCGACCCGCTCGGTCACCGGCCCGGTGAACCTGCTCACCGACGCGGGGGTGCTCGCGAGCGCCCGCGCGGGCGTGCGGATCGCCGACGCGGTCGGACCGGACGAGGCGGCGGAGCGCGCCAGGCGGACGGCGGCGGAGGGCGAGCGCATCGTGCGGAGCAGGCTCGAGATGATGCGCGCGTTCGCCGAGACGCGCGACTGCCGCCGCGCGTTCCTGCTCGGGTACTTCGGCGAGGAGCGGCTCACGGACTGCGACAACTGCGACACGTGCCGCGCGCGCGTCGAGGCGGCGACGGTGCTCGGCGTCGAGGATCCATCCGAGGCCGACCGCGGTGAGGTTCCGGCGACCGAGGCCGGGGCACTGGAGGAGGCGGGGACCGCGGCGTACCCGCTGCAGGCGGCCGTGACCCACCGGGAGTGGGGGCCCGGCGTCGTCATGCGCCACGAGGACGACCGCATCACGGTCTTCTTCGAGCAGGAGGGCTACAAGGTGCTGTCCCGGACGCTGATCGAGGAGAACGGGCTGCTCACGATCGACTGACGCCGGAATCCGCCGCGTCGCCCGCGAGAGGAGGCGGCCGGGTCCACCGGATCGGGTCGACGTTGGAGGCTTGCACCGCGGGGCCCCGCCGAGGGCCGCTGGGCGCGCGCGAGCGTCAGCCAGCGGTGTGGAAGCGCAGTTGCGCCGCCGTGAGGCCCTCCGCGCTGATCTGCTCCACCGCATCCGCGGCATCGGCGAGCACGCTGGGCAGCGACTGCCGCTCGGTCGACGAGAAGTCGCGGAGCACGAAGTCCGCCGCGGGCTGACGGCCGGGCGGGCGCCCGATGCCGACACGCACGCGCACGAAGTTGCCCGTGTCGAGGGCGGCGATGATGTCGCGCACCCCGTTGTGGCCCCCGTGCCCGCCACCGAACTTCAGCCGCAGCGCATCGAACGGGATGTCCAGCTCGTCGTGCACGACGATGAGACGGTCCGGCCGGAGCGAGTAGAAGCGCAGCAGATCCGCGACCGGTGCGCCGGACACGTTCATGTAGCTGTTGGGCTTCGCGAGCACGAGCTTGGGTCCGGCGGCGTACGTGCGCCCCTCCGCGACGGTCGCGTTCGTCCGGTGGGACCGGAAGCTCGCCCGCAGTCGATCGGCCAGCTCGGCGAGCACCATCTGCCCCACGTTGTGTCGGTTGCCCGCGTAGGAGGCGCCGGGATTGCCGAGGCCCACGACGAGCCAGGTGTCGTTGTCCATCGCTTCTTCCTTCCTCGGGCTTCTCTCTTCTTCGGGCCTCTTCCGCACCGGGCGTCACCCGAGCGTCACCCCGCGGCCCGGGATGCGAGAACGAGCCTGCCGGATCGTCGCGAGACGGATCCGGCAGGCTCGTCGTGCAGCGGATACTGCGGGAGGCGCCGCGACTACTCGGTGGGCTGCTCGGTGTCCGCGTCGACCATCTCGTCGCCCTCGGTGCCGCCCTCGCCCTCGATCTCCACGCCCTCGTCGCCCTCGGCGTCGCTGGTGCCGGCGTCGGTCTCGGTGTCCATCTCACCGCTCGACACGGCGAGCACGAGCGTGTCGGGGTCCGTCAGCAGGGTGGAGCCGGCGGGCAGCTGCACCTCGGACGCGAGCAGGTGCGAGCCCTCGGCCATGCCCTCGACGCTCACGATGAGTCGCTCCGGGATGTGGGTCGCCTCGGCCTCGATCGACAGGGTCGTGTTCTCGAGCGTGACGACACCGTCGCCATCGGGCTCGCCCTCGACCGTGACGGGGATGTCGACGGTGACGCGCTCGCCGGCGCGGATGACGACGAGGTCGACGTGCTCGATGATCTGGCGCACGGGGTCCTTCTGCACGTCCTTCACCAGGGCCAGCTGGTTCGTGCCGGAGATGTCGAGCTCGAGCACGGCGTTCGCCTTGCGCAGGATCAGCATGACCTCGTGACCCGGCAGGGTGAGGTGCTGCGGCTCGGTGCCGTGGCCGTACAGGACGGCGGGGATCTTGCCGGCGGCACGGAGCTTGCGCGCCGCACCCTTGCCGAACTTCTCGCGCTGCTCGGCGACGAGACGGTTGTCGTTAGCCATGGTTCTTACTCCTTGGCGAGCACGCGGGCTCGCATTGTTGGGATGGGTCAACTCGAACGCTTGCGCGTGAGGAAAGACTGCGAGCCTCGTCCACCGCGTCGATCACGGATGCAGCCGGGGCGGCTTCCCCCACCACCGGACATCCCTCGCCGAAGTTCAGTCCTGCAGTCTACACCGCCGTGTCCAGCGAACCCGCCAGGGCCTGCAGGGCGGACGCCGTGACCTCCGCCGGCGCGGGCGCGATGTCGACGGCGACGCCCCGCTCGTCCGCGGCGAGGGGTTCGAGGGTGTCGAGCTGGGAGGCCAGGAGGGAGGCGGGCATGTACTCGTGCTTGCGCGGCCCCAGCCGGGAGGCGAGCAGCGCGGGCGAACCGTGCAGGTGCACGAACACGATGTCCGGGGTGCCCGACCGCAGGCGGTCGCGGTACACCCGCCGGAGCGCCGAACACGCGACGACGGGGTGCCTGCCCTGGTCGTCGTACGACGCGAGCACCCCCGCAACGGAGTCGAGCCAGGGCCAGCGGTCCTCGTCGGTCAGCGGCAGGCCGGACGCCATCTTCGCGCGGTTCTCGGGCGAGTGCAGGCCGTCTCCGTCGACGAACGTGCGGCCGAGCGCGTCGGCGAGCGCCTTCCCCACGGTGGACTTGCCCGACCCAGACACGCCCATCACGACGATGGGGGCGTCGCCGTCGACGGCGTCCGCGGTGCTCCCCCTCACGATGTCGTCGCCGAGCGTGTCGTCGCTCGGGGTGTCGTCGCTCAGGATGTCGTCGCTCAGGGTGTCGTCGCGGGAGATGTCGTCGCTTCCGGTGCTGTCGCTCACCCGTCCATCCTGTCAGGCCGCGCTACGAGACCTGCAGCCCGCCGTTGATGTCGTACGTCGCCGCCGTGATGTATCCCGCGTCCTCGCCGACCAGGAATGCGATCAGCGCGGCGATGTCGTGCACCGTGCCGACGCGACCGACGAGGATGTCCGCCGCCATCGCGTCCTTCCGCTCCTCCGACAGCGTGCCGCCCATGATGTCGGTGTCCACCGGGCCGGGCGCGACGCAGTTCACGGTGACGCCGTGCTGACCCATCTCCCGGGCGAGCGCACGCGTGAACCCGATGATCGCGCCTTTCGACGCGCTGTACGCGACCTTCGAGTACGTGCCGCCACCGCGCTGGGCCGAGATCGACGAGACGCTCACGACGCGCCCCAGCCCGCGCTCGACCATCCCGCGGACGACGCGCTGGGTCACGATGAACGTCCCGGTCATGTTGATGCGGAACACCCGCTCCCAGGCCTCGAGCGTCTCGTCGAGGAAGTCGGTCGGCGAGCTGATGCCCGCGAGGTTCGCGAGGGCCACGACGGGCGGCATCGACGACTCGATCTCGGCGATCGCGGCATCGACGGAGGCCTCGTCCGACACGTCGGCGCGCACCCCGACGGCCTGCACCCCGCGCTCCGCCGCGATCTGCTCCGCCGCCGCGGTCGCCGCCTCCCCGTCGATGTCGAGGATGGCGACGCACCAGCCCTGGCTCGCGAGCCGGTCCGCCGTCGCGCGGCCGATGCCCCGGGGCGAGCCGGCCCCGGTGAGCACGACCGTGCGCTGCTCGGGGAAGGGTGGGACGTCGATCATCGGGTGCCTCCTGTCCGCGGCGCCGGATCCGGCGCCGCCTGAGGGCCGACGGGGACGGCGACTGCCGACTCCCGGTCCGGCCGGTTCCGTGCGGGGAGCCGGCCGGCGAGCACCGTCGACATCAGCCCTTGGTCGCGCCGGCGGTCAGGCCGGACACGATGTACTTCTGGGTGAACAGGGCGATCACCATGATCGGCACCGTCACCACGACCGCTGCCGCCATGAGGCCGCCCCAGTCGATGCTCGCATAGGAGACGAAGTTGAAGATGGCGACGGGCAGGGTCTTCGTCGTCGCCCCGGACAGCACGAGCGCGAACATGAAGTTGTTCCAGGAGAAGATGAAGGACAGGATGCCCGCCGTCGCGACGCCGGGCACCGCGAGCGGAAGCGTGATGCGCAGGAAGGCGCCGATGGGGGTGAGCCCGTCCACCTGTGCCTGCTCCTCGAGCTCCAGCGGCATCGAGTCGAAGAAGCTCATCATGATGTACACGATGAGCGGCAGCGCGACGAACATGTGCGAGATGATCAGCACGCTGTACCCGCCCACGAGCCGCAGGTTCGAGAAGACGTAGTACCACGGCACGAGCAGGCTGACGCCCGGGATGATGCGGGCCATGAGCACGACCACGGCGGAGCGCCGCATCGTGAACCGGCTCATCGAGTACGCGGCGGGAACACCGATCAGCAACGACAGCGCGGTCGACGCGAAGGCGACCCAGAAGCTGTTGAAGACGAAGGACAGGTAGTTGTTCCTCGCGAGCACCGTGTCGTAGTTCTCGAGCGTCGGCGTGAACACGAAGGACTTGCTCGCGTCGTAGATGTCGACGTTCGTCTTCAGCGAGGCGAGGAACATCCAGACGAGCGGCGCGAGGAAGGCCAGCACGACCACGACCAGCGCCGTGGCGCGGAAGATCCGGTATCCCTGTGCGCGGCGCGGCCTGCGCCGGCGGGGGGAGCTTTCGACCGGGCCGAGTGTCGGCCGGGTGAGCGTAGCGGTCATCGGTTCACGCCCTTCCTCCGGTACGTGACGGCGAACATGATGGCGACGATGAGCAGGAAGAACAGGATCAGCACCGTCGACGCCGTCCCGTAGTCGTTGTAGTCGAAGCTCAGGCCGTAGGCGTAGACGTTCAGCGTCTCCACCTCGTGGAACGATCCCCCGCCCTTGCCCTTCGTGGCGTACAGGATGTCGAACGTCTTCAGCGCGTCGATGGAGCGCAGCAGGAGCGCGACGATCACGGTCGGCATGAGCAGCGGGAGGGTGACGAGCCAGAAGCGCTGCCACGTGCTCGCCCCGTCGACGCGGGCCGCCTCGTCCGGCTCGTCGGACAGCGCGGTGAGCCCCGCGAGCAGGATGAGCACGACCATGGGCGTCCACTGCCAGATGTCCACGAAGATGAGCGTCGGCAGCGCGGTGTCCTGCCCGGACAGCCAGGGCTGAGCCGGCAGGCCGACCCAGGAGAGCAGCTGGTTCGCGAACCCGATGTTGGGGTCGAAGATGAGCCGCCACATCATGCCGATGGCGACCGGGGTCGCCACCAGCGGAAGCAGGATCGCGACGCGCACCCACTTCTCCCCGCGGAACGGCCGCCAGAGCAGCAGGGCGATGCACATCCCGAGCACCATCTCGACGGCGAGGGCACCGACCGTGAAGTACGCCGTGCGACCCACCGACGGCCAGAACCGGTCGGTGTCGCCGAGCACGTCGAGATAGTTGGCGAACCCGACGAAGTCGGACTCCCTGCGCACGGAGCCGTGCGCGTCGGTGAGGCTCAGGTACAGCGTCCAGCCGACCGGGAAGGCGATCAGCAGCACGACGAAGAGCATGGCCGGGCCGGCGAAGAGCCACTTGCGGTGGCGGTTCGCCCAGTCGGAGTATGCGCTCCACCCGGTGGAGCGCCGTCTCGCAGTGATCGTCAACGTTCACCTCGTCAGGAAGGTCGGCAGAAAGGTCGTCAGGAAGGTCGGATGTCGTGAGTGCGTCCGCGAGCGGGAGCGCCGACGCGGATCGGTCGGCGCTCCCATCGCGCGTCTCCTACTTCTCGTCCTCGAGGAACGACTGGAACGCCTCGCTTGCGTCGTCCACGGCCTTCTCCGTGTCGCCGCCGGTGATGGCGACGACGATCGGGTCACCCACGATCTCGCGGGCCTGAGCGACGTTGATGACGAGCGGCCGGTCGTAGCCGACGCCGTTCTCGGAGCTGACCGCGATCGCCGCGGCGAGATCCTCGGGGAACGTCGCCGTGCCCTCGGGGCTGTTCCATACCGAGTCTCGGGGTCCGGGGACACCGGCCTGCTGGAGCTCGAGCACCATGTCCTTGCTCGTCGCCCACTCGATGAACTCCCAGGCGTCGTCCTGGTTGTCCGACGCCTCGTTGATGCCGAGCGCCCAGGAGGGGACGTTGTACGGCTTGGAGCCGTCGGGGCCGGCCGGGAACGGCGCGAAGCCGACGGACTCCGACACCGTCGAGTTCTCCGC
>Ga0210040_10001132_pt1 | contig 41291 bp, 39 predicted proteins | sample CryGeyCG12114_NA_FD_185462 | JGI IMG/M metagenome (GOLD analysis project Ga0210040, IMG submission 185462) | Groundwater microbial communities from aquifer - Crystal Geyser CG19_WC_8/21/14_NA (SPAdes) (version 2) | ecosystem: Environmental > Aquatic > Deep subsurface > Groundwater | place: USA... | reverse complement strand
GGCTGTCCCCCTCGTCAGGCAGCGAGGTCGGGCCCCGATCGACGATCGTTTGCACCAGCCTCCGTCGGGTACCGGCCCCGCGACGCACCACCGCGTGATCGATCCTGGTCTTCTCGAAACGAGCATCTTGAGCAATCGCAACGCGCGCCGCAACGCCCAGAACGCCCAGAACACCGCGAGCGCCGGTCGCCGGCGCCTCAGCACCGAGACGAAGACGAGCTACCGGACCACGGAGTTCATCGCCTACGTCGCCGCGGTCGTCGGTGTGCTCCTGGCCTCCTACATCATCATGGCGACGGACGACCGTGCTGACGACTTCCGTGCCGACGAGGCCTGGCGCTACGTCACCTTCCTCACCATCGGCTACATGATCAGCCGTGGGCTCGCCAAGTCGGGCAGTCGCGAGCCCTACGACGAGGACGACGACCTGTAGGTCCTGCCGCACGCGTCAGCGGGACACGTCCCCGCTGACGCGTCACCGCCACGGCCGCACGGCAGGCTCCTTGGCGCGCAGTCGCCCGACGTCCGTGCGACAGCCACACCGGAACGTTGCCCCGGAGGCGATGCCGAGGTCGCCGAAGGCCGTCGTGCGGCGTTGCGCGCGCGTGGTCGGTCGAGCACCACCCGCAGGACACCGCCGTCGAGGTGCACCTGCAGCTCCCGCGGGACGATGGCGCCCCGGCCGCGCCGCTGGCGAGCAGGTCGTCGACCTCCTGCTCGGCGCAGCCGACGGTTCGCAGGACCTCGCGCGTCCAGGTGCCCCAGGTCGGGACCTGCGGATCCCCGTCGGGTCGCCGAGCGCGAGAAGCGCATGGGAGACCCCGTCCGTCGCACCGGCCCGACGGCCGACCACACCCGCCTGGCCCGTCCTGCTCCTGTCGAGGGGCCCGCCGTCGGGGGCAGCCGGGCGCAGGACACCGATCCGTGCCCGTCCAAGATCCTTGACACCGCGACGGATCGGCCACTTAGATGCCGAAGCGGAACGGCGCTCGGTTGTGCGACAGATCACTCGTCATCTCCATCCGTCCGCACGATCCCGGGAGCATCGGTGTCCGTACAGCTCGTCCTCATCCTGGTCCTGCTGGTGGTCTTCCTGATCGCCACCGTGCTCCCGGTGCACATGGGCGCCCTCGCGCTGGTCGCGGCCTTCATCGCCGGCTACTTCATCTACGGCCTCGACGACGAGCTGCCGTACGACGACGCGGTCTTCGGCTTCTTCCCCGGCGACCTGTTCGTCGTCCTCGTCGGCGTGACCTACCTGTTCGCCATCGCGAAGAACAACGGCACCGTCGACTGGCTGGTGCACGCCGCGGTCAAGGCCTCCGGCGGACGGCTGGCCGCCATCCCGTGGGCCATGTTCGCCGTCACCGGCGCGCTCACCGCGATCGGCGGCGTCGTGCCGGCCGTCGTCGCGATCATCGCCCCGGTCGGCATGTCGTTCGCCCGCCGCTACGGCATCAACCCGGTCCTCATGGGCCTGTTCATCATCAACGGCGCGACCGCCGGCGGCTTCTCCCCGCTGTCGGTCTTCGGGGTCATCACCAACACGGTGGTCAGGCAGAACGACCTCGACGGCAGCCCGCTGTTCCTGTGGGGCGCCTCGATCGTCATCAACGTCCTGCTGTCGATCGTGGTCTTCTTCCTCTTCGGCGGCCGCAAGCTGCTGGGCGGCGGTCGGGTCGACACGGCCGACGAGCACGACGACGACTTCGTCGCGGCCACGGTGGCCGGCGACGCGACCGAGGACACCGGCGCCGACATCCCCGGCGGCCCGGCCCGGCGGACCCCCGTGGGCAGCACGGGAGGCATCGCGGCCGGCGGCGGGACGACCGGGTCCCGGCGTGTGCAGACGGCCGGCGACCGGGCGGACGACAAGTCGGTGCAGACGACGGCGATCGCCGAGCAGCACCGCTCCGAAGCGGTGACGACGCTGGACCGCGACCGCTCGCTGACCCTCGTCGGGCTGCTCCTGCTGGTCGTCGGCGCCCTCGCCTTCGACCTCGACATCGGTCTGCTGGCGATCTCCGTCGGCGTGCTGCTGTCGCTGGTGGCCCCGCGCGGCGCCAAGGGCGCCGTCGGTCAGATCGCCTGGCCGACCGTGCTGCTCATCTGCGGCATCGTCACCTACGTCGGCCTCATGCAGGACCAGGACGTCCCTGGCTGGCTGGGCGAGAACGTGGCGCAGCTGGGCCTGCCACTGCTCGCCGCGCTGCTGATCTGCTACATCGGCGGCGTCGTCTCCGCGTTCGCCTCGACCACCGGGATCCTCGGTGCGCTCATCCCGCTCGCCGTGCCGTTCCTCCAGGGACCCGAGGCGGTCGGCGCGATCGGCCTCATCACCGCCCTGGCGCTCTCGTCGTCCATCGTCGACTCCAGCCCCTTCTCGACGAGCGGAGCGCTGGTCGTGGCCAACGCCACCGAGGCCGAGCGGGACCGGACGTTCCGGAACCTGACGGTCTGGGGCTTCTCGATGGTCGCGGTGATCCCCCCGATCACCTGGCTCGTCCTGGTCGTGCCCGGCTGGCTGTGACGCACCGACGGCAGCGGCTCAGCGGCCCTGCCACACCGGTCTCTGCTTGGCGCTGAACGACTGCACCGCGCGGTGGAAGTCGTCGCTGCCGAACGCCCGCGCGACGACGTCGTCCCCGTCCGGCAGGTTCGCCCTCCGCAGGCGCGTGACCGCCTGCTTGGCAGCCCACATCGTGAGCGGCGCGTGCGCGAGCAGCGGCTGCACGACGGCGGCGGCGACCTCGTCGAGCGACTCGTCGTCGTCCGCCAGCTCCGACACGAACCCGGCTGCGTGGGCCTGCTCGGCGGTGAGCAGCCGGGCGCGCAGGAGCAGGTCGAGGCTGCGGGCGGGCCCGAGCTGGCTGACGAGCAGCGACACGGAGTTCATCGACAGGCAGTTGCCGAGCGTCCGCGCGATCGGCACGCCGAAGCGCCCGGACCGGGAGGCGACCCGCAGGTCGCAGGCGGCGGCGAGCGCGAGCCCGCCGCCCACGCACGCACCGCGCACGACCGCCACCGTCGGCACGGTGACGTCCTCGAGCCGGTCGACGACCCGGCTGATGCTCAGCTCGTAGTCGATGCCGTCCTGCCCGGTGGTGAAGGACGCGAACTGCGCGATGTCCGTACCGGCGACGAAGGCCGCCCCGGCACCGGTCAGGACGAGGACCTTCACGTCGTCGTCGGTGTCCGCGCGTACGCAGGCCTCGTGCAGCCCCTCGTACATCGCGAACGTCATGGCGTTGCGCGCGGCAGGGCGGTCGAACACCACCGTGAGGACGCCGTCCTGGAGGCGCACCTGCAGCCCGTCGGTCACGCCCGCACCCCCGCCGCGCCGCTGGCCAGCAGGGCGTCGACCTCCTGCTCGGTGTAGTCCACCGACAGCAGGGCCTCGCGCGTCCCCGTGCCGAGGTCGGGGCCCGCACCGCCGCGCTGCGTCGAGGACCGCGAGAAGCGCATGGGTGAGCCGAGCTGGCGCACCGGGCCGACCACCGGGTGCTGCGCGTCCCAGAAGAAGTCGCGGGCGGCGAGGTGCTCGTCGGTGAACACCTGCCCGAAGTCCGCGATCGGCGCGCACGGCACACCCTCCGCCTCCAGCCGGCGGACCACCTCCGTGGTCGGCAGCTGCGACGTGGCGCCCTCCACGCGCCCGACGACCTCCTCGCGCAGGGCGTGCCGGGTCGACGACGTGGCGAAGCGCGCGTCGTCGAACAGGTCCGCCAGGTCCAGCGCCCGGCACAGGCCGGCCCAGGTCTTCGGCGTGATGGCGCCGAGCGTCGCCCAGCCGTCGGCCGTGCGGACCGCCTGGTACGGGGCCTGGCTCTGGTGGGCGCTGCCCAGGCGCTGCGGCACCTCACCGGTCGCGAACCACCGCCCGGCCTCCCACACGGCCAGCGACACCCCCGACTCCTGGAGCGAGACGTCGATCGACTGGCCCACGCCGGTCCGCGCGCGCTCGTGCAGCGCCGCGAGCACCGCCATCGCGAGGTAGAGCCCGCACACCAGGTCGCACAGCGGCACGCCGACCTTCGCCGGCTCGCCCTCGGGCGCCCCGGTGATGCTCATCAGCCCCGACCGGGCCTGCGCCATGATGTCGAGCCCGGGCAGCGAGGCGAGCGGACCGTCCTGGCCGAAGCCGGACCCGGAGGCGTAGACGAGGTGCGGGTGCACCGCGCGGAGCGCGTCCGCGCCGAGGCCCAGGCGCTGGAGGGCGCCGGGTCGCAGGTTCTCCACGAGGACGTCCGCGGCACCGGCCAGGCGCAGGAACGCCGCCCGGCCGTCCTCGGACTTGAGGTCGAGCACCACGGACTCCTTGCCGCGGTTGAGGCGGGCGAACGGCGAGCTCACGCCCTCCGCCAGGAACGGGCCGGTCGCCCGCGTCGGGTCACCGTCGGTGGGCTCGACCTTCACCACCCGGGCGCCGAGGTCCGCCAGCTGCATCGTCGCGAAGGGGGCGGCCATGAAGACCCCTACCTCGAGCACCGTGACGCCTTCGAGCGGTCCGGCCCCGCTGCCTGCTGCCACCATGTCGCCTACCTCCAGTGTCGTGTACTCGCTATCGTGACCCCCATGCCGCTCCTGCCGTTCGAGGGGTCCGTGCCCGAGGTCGCCGACGACGCCTGGGTGGCACCGGGCGCTGTCCTGGTGGGGCGGGTGAGCCTGGGCAGCCGCTCCAGCGTCTGGTACGGCGCGGTGCTGCGTGGGGACGGCAACGCGATCACGGTCGGCGTCGGCAGCAACGTCCAGGACGGGACGGTCGTCCACGCCGACCCCGGCTTCCCGGCGGTCATCGGCGACGGCGTCGTCGTCGGGCACGGCGCCGTCGTGCACGGCTGCACCGTGGAGGACGGCTCGCTCATCGGCATGGGCTCGCGCGTGCTGAACGGCGCCCGCATCGGCGCCGGCTCCCTCGTCGCGGCCGGCGCGGTCGTGCTGGAGGGCACGCAGGTCCCTCCCGGCTCGCTCGTCGCGGGTGTGCCGGCCAAGGTCCGTCGTCCGTTGACCGACGACGAGGCGGCCGGCATCCGTGCCGGGGCCGAGCAGTACGTCGAGCGGGCGCGCCAGCACGCCCGCTCGACGACCGACGCCTCGGAGCCGATGTCCTGACCGGACGGCCGCAGCGCCGTCCGCCGGAGCCGTGAGGAGGCCTCGTGCCCCGACCAGTCGTCACCTGCGACCTGTTCAGCGCGCTGCTCGACTCCCGGTCCGGCGGCACCGCCGCGCTCGCTGCGCTGGACCGCCCCTGGCCGGTCCCCCCGGTCGAGGTCTACGACCGCTGGGACGCCGCCAACAAGCGCCTGCAGCGCGACTGCACCTCCTGGGTGCCCTTCGCCGAGCTGTCCAGGCAGGCGCTCCGGGAGGCGTACGCCGAGCTCGGCCTCGACGGCACAGCGGACGACGACGTGCTCGCGCTCCTGGCCTCGGTGGGGCGGTGGCCGCTGTGGCCCGACGTGGAGCAGGCCCTCGCCGGCCTGCGGGAGGCGGCGCGGGTCGGCGTGCTCTCGAACGTCGACGACGACCTGTTCGCAGCCACTCGGGCCGCGCCGCTGCTCGACCCCGCGCTCGCGATGACGTCGCAGCGGCTGCGCGCGTACAAGCCGAGCCCCGCGCTGTACCGGGCGGCGCGCGCGCAGCTCGGTCCGTTCGTGCACGTCGCGTCGTCGGCGCGGGACGTCCGGGGCGCGCTCGAGGCCGGCGTTCGCGCCGTGCGGCTCGTGCGCCCGGGGCATCGACTCGACCCGGACGGTCCGGCCCCCGAGCACGTCATCTCGTCGCTGGCCGAGCTGCCCGAGCTCCTGCCGCGGATCGCCCCCGTCTGACGTCAGGCCCGCGCCGGACCCGGGTTGTCACGCACCGACGTCAGTGCCTCGGCGACCAGCTCGACCGGGTGCCAGGCGTGCCGCTCGGTGCCGTGGAAGATCTGCTCGCGGCAGGACGTGCCGGTGGCGGCCACGACGGTGTCGGCGTCCTCGGCCTCGATCGCCGGGAACAGCCGGTCCCGGCCGACGGCCATGGAGACCTCGTAGTGCTCCGCCTCGTAGCCGAACGAGCCTGCCATGCCGCAACACCCAGCATCGAGCTCCACCAGCTCGACACCGGGGATGCGGCGCAGGAGCGCGACGGTGGCGGCGGTGCCGACCTCCGCCTTCTGGTGGCAGTGCCCGTGGAAGAGCATGCGCCGGCCCGCGAGCCAGGAGTCCGCGGCGAGCACCAGCCGACCGTCGTCGATGGCCTCGGTGAGCAGCTCCTCGACCTGCCGCACGCGCGCGGCGACGCCCTCCACGTCAGGGTCGCCCTTGAGCATCGTCAGGTGCTCGTCGCGCAAGGTGAACAGGCAGGACGGCTCGCAGCCGACGATGGGTGAGCCGGGCTCGGTGGTGCGGGCCAGGCTGCGCACCATCGAGCGGGCCTTGTCGGCCGCCTCGTCGACCAGCCCCTTGGACAGCGCCGACCGGCCGCAGCAGCCGGTGTCGGCCAGCCGGACGTCCCAGCCGGCGGACTGCAGCAGACCGATGGCCGCGCGTCCGATGTGCGGCTCGGTGTACGACGTGAAGGAGTCCGCCAGCCAGTTGACGGTGCCCTGGGACGCCGCGCCGGCGCCGTGCCAGCGCGGGTTGTCGTCGCGACCGACCGTGCGGAACCAGCGCACGAGGTTCTGCCGCTCGAAGCGCGGGAGCCGGCGCCGGTGCGCGATGCCGACGGTGCGCTCCCCGACCCTGCGCAGCAGCGTGATGCGGCCGGGGACGTTCGACAGCGGCGCCGTCGCCGACCCGAGCTTGTTGAGCGTTCGGATGGCACCGAACACCCTGGTGCGCAGCGGAACTCCGTGCTGGTCGTGGTAGTGCGACAGGGTCTCGCTCTTCAGCTTGGCCATGTCGACGCCCAGGGGGCACTCCGCCTTGCACGCCTTGCACATCAGGCACAGGTCGAGGATCTCGTGCAGCCGCTCGTCGCCGAGCGCTGCTCGGGGGTCGGGCTCCGACAGCGCTTTGACGAGCGCGTTCGCCCGCCCTCGCGTGGCGTGCTCCTCCTGCTTGGTGGCGATGTAGGACGGGCACATGGCGCCCGTCGTGCTCTTGCGGCACAACCCGATGTTCATGCAGCGGTCGGCCGACTCGCGCATGCCGCCGACGACGGAGAAGTCGAGCCGCGTGCGGAACGGGACCGCCGGCGGCAGCGCGGCGTCGCGCAGGCTCTCCGTCATGCTGGGCGCGTCGACGATCTTGCCGGGGTTCATGCGGTTCTCGGGGTCGAAGAGCCGCTTCACCTCCCGCATCGCCTCGTACAGCTCGTCGCCGAAGATCTCGCGGTTGAACTCGCTGCGGGCGAGCCCGTCGCCGTGCTCGCTCGAGTTGGCACCGCCGAACTCGCGGACGAGGTCCTTGATCTGCACCGCGACGGTGCGCATGCGGGCGACCTCGTCGGGCCTGCTCAGGTCGACGAAGGGGCGGATGTGCAGGCAGCCGACCGAGCAGTGACCGTAGAAGCCTGCCGTCATGGAGTTCTCGTCGAGGATCTCGGCGAACCGCGCGGTGTACTCCGCCAGGCGCGCGGGCGGCACGGCGGTGTCCTCGACGAAGGCCAGCGGTCGGTTCGAGCCCTGGCTGGCGGCCATGAGCAGGCCCAGGCTCGACTTGCGCACCTTGAGCAGGGCACCGGCCTCTGCAGGGGTGACGGCACGCAGGGTCGAGTAGCCGTGTCCGTTGCGCGACCACAGGTCGATGAGGGCGTCGAGCGAGCGCAGCACCTCGTCGGCGTCGTCGCCGGTGAACGAGACGAACAGCAGCGCAGCCGGATCCCCGACGAGACTGCGTCCGAGGTCGGCGTACTCGATCTTCTGGCGGGACAGGTCGAGGATCGTCTTGTCCATCAGCTCGACCTGCGCCGGCTCGCAGGACAGCGCGTCGGCGGTGGCCTCGATCGCCTTCTGGGTCGTCTCGAAGTGCCCGATGGCGTACGCCGTGTGCTCGGGCTTGGGGACCAGCCCCACGACGGCCTCGGTGACGAGCGCGAGCGTCCCCTCGGAGCCGACGAGGAACGTCGCCAGGTCGAACGGCGTGTCGTCCGCGAGCCGGTCGAGCCGGTAACCGCCGGCGCGCCGCCAGAAGGGTGGGAAGCCGTGCTCGATCGCGCCCCGCGACCGCTGCACGAGCGGCGGCAGCTCGCGGTAGAGGCGTCCCTCGAGGGTGTCCTCGGCGGCGCGGCGCTGCACCTGCTCGCCGTCGAGCGGCGAGCAGACGGCGCGTGAGCCGTCGGACAGGACGACGTCGAGCGCCCGCACGTGGTCGATCGTCATGCCGAAGCGGAGCGACCCGCTGCCGGCGGAGTTGTTGCCGATCATCCCGCCGATGGTCGCGCGGTTGCTGGTCGAGGTGTCCGGTCCGAACATCAGGCCGAACGGGGCCGCCGCCCGGTTGAGGTCGTCCTGCACGACGCCCGGCTGCACGCGCGCGGTCCGGGCCTCGGGGTCGAGGTCGAGGATCCGGTCCATGTGGCGCGAGAAGTCGAGCACGAGACCGGCACCGACCGTCTGGCCCGCGAGCGACGTGCCGGCGCCGCGCGGCGTCACCGTGACGCCGAACTCGCGAGCCACCCGCACGGTCGCCGCCACGTCGTCGGCGTCGCGCGGGAACACCACGCCCACAGGCTGGATCGCGTACATGCTGGCGTCGCGCGAGAACAGGTGGCGGCTGTAGTCGTCGAACTGCACCTCCCCCCGGAGCTCGGCCCGCAGGCGGTGCTCGAGGTCGGGCGCCGCACCGGCGGCGGGAGGTGCGCTCTCGGCAACCGCGGTCATCGGAGGTCCTTGCTCGGAGTGGGGGACTACGGCTGGCGGAGCACGTCGAGCGCGGCGTCGACGCCGCTGCCCTTGACGGGGACACCGGCGAGGTGCAGCCCCATCTGCACCCCGGCCAGCGTCCCGGCCAGGGTGAGGTCGTTGAAGTCGCCGAGGTGGCCGATGCGGAACACCTTGCCGGCGAGCTTGGTCAGGCCGGCGCCGAGCGACATGTCGAAGCGCTCGAGGATGACGCGGCGCAGCTCGTCGGCGTCGTGGCCCTCCGGCACGAGGATCGCCGTGAGGGAGCCGGAGTACTCGCGCTCGTCGAGGCACAGCAGCTCGAGGCCCCACTCGCGCACCGCGGCGCGGGTGGCGGCGGCGTGCCGCTGGTGGCGGGCGAAGACGTTCTCCAGGCCCTCGGCGTAGAGCATGTCGAGGGCGACGTCGAGGCCGTACAGCAGGTTGGTGCCGGGCGTGTAGGGCCAGAAGCCGTTCTCGTTGGCCTTGAGGATCGGCTCCCAGTCCCAGTACGAGCGGCGCAGCTGCGCCGTCGCGGACGCCTCGCGGGCCTTCGTGCTGACGGCGTTGAAGCTCAGGCCGGGCGGGAGCATGAGCCCCTTCTGCGAGCCGGCGACCGTGACGTCCACCCGCCACTCGTCGTGCCGGTAGTCGATGGAGCCCAGGGAGGAGATCGTGTCGACGAGCAGGAGGGCGGGGTGGTCGGCCGCGTCCATGGCCGACCGCACCTCGCCGACGCGGCTCGTGACGCCGGTCGAGGTCTCGTTGTGGACGACGCACACGGCCTTGACCTCGCGGCCCGAGTCGGCCGTCAGCCGCTCCTGCACGACGGCCGGGTCCACGCCGTGCCGCCAGTCGCCGGGGACGACCTCGACGTCGAGCCCGAGCGAGCGGGCCATGTGCTCCCACAGGACCGCGAAGTGACCGGTCTCGAAGAACAGCACCTTGTCGCCCGGGCTGAGGGTGTTGACGAGCGCCGCCTCCCACGCGCCCGTCCCGGACGCGGGGTAGATCACCACGGGGTCGGTCGTGCCGAACACCGGGCGGACCTTGTCGAGCACGCGCCGGCCCAGCACCTGGAACTCCGGACCGCGGTGGTCGATGGTCGGCATCGCGATCGCGTGCAGGACCTCGTCGGGGACGTTGGTGGGTCCGGGGATCTGCAGGAAGTGTCGACCCATGGGAATGCCTCTCCTCGGCGGAGCGCGTCCCACCACGTGACAGGTCCGGACAGCGGAACGACGTCGTGCTGGGCGACACTAGGTGAGCGGTGCACGGGCGTCCACCGCCGCTCCGCCCTCGGGGCGAGCGGGAGGACCCGGCTGGCCCGTCGCACCGGGGTGCCCCACCGCCGCGGGCCCGGCCTGCACCGCAGCTGCGGCGACCAGGACCTGGACAGCGCCGCGCCTCCGGTCGTACGGTCGGGCTCGTGCCGCAGCTGAGGATCGGGGAGGCAGCCGCCCTGCTGGGCGTGAGCGACGACACCGTCCGTCGCTGGGCAGACCAGGGCCGCCTGCAGCTCGGCAAGGCCGCCTCGGGCCGCTCGGTCGTGGACGGCGCCGAGCTCGCCCGCCTCGCGCTCGAGCTGGCGGAGGTGACGCCGACGGCAGGAGGCGCGCGGTCGGCCCGCAACAGCCTGCGGGGCATCGTCACGAAGGTCACCCGCGACACGGTCATGGCGCAGGTGGAGCTGCAGGCCGGGCCGCACCGGATCGTCTCGCTCATGAGCCGGGAGGCGGCGGACGAGCTCGCCCTCGACGTCGGCGTCGTCGCCTACGCCTCCATCAAGGCGACGAACGTCGTCGTCGGCCTCGACCACGTGCGGGCACCGACGTGAGGAGCCGGACGCTGCTCGCCGCCGCGGTGCTCGGCGCAGCGCTCACCGGGTGCGGTGCGGACAGCCGCGCGGACGGGAGCGAGGAGGGGGGCACGCTGACGGTCTTCGCCGCGGCCTCCTTGACCGAGGCGTTCACCGAGATCGCGAGCGACCTCGAGGCGGACGAGCCGGGGACGACGGTCGTCCTGAGCTTCGGTGCGAGCAGCGCCCTCGCCCAGCAGGTCCTGAGCGGCGCTCCCGCCGACGTCTTCGCCGCCGCCAGCTCAGCGACGATGGCTACGGTCGTCGCCGGCGGCGACGCCGAGCAGCCGCAGGTCTTCGCCCGCAACACGCTCCAGATCGCCGTGCCCGCCGGAGCTCCCGACGTCGTGCTCGCCGACTTCGCCGATCCCGAGCGCACGCTCGCCCTGTGCGCGCCGGAGGTGCCCTGCGGTGCTGCCGCGACGGAGGTCTTCGCGGCGGCGGGCATCACGCCGCGGCCCGACACGCTCGAGCAGGACGTGAAGGCAGCGTTGAGCAAGGTCCGGCTCGGTGAGGTCGACGCCGCGCTCGTCTACCGCACCGACGTCCTGGCCGCCGGCGACGAGGTGCGGGGGATCGAGGTCCCGGAGGCGGCGGCTGCGGTCAACGACTACCCGGTCGCCCGGCTGAAGCAGAGCCGGAACCCCGACGGGGCAGCGTTGTTCGTCGAGCGGCTCCTGTCGGAGCAGGGCCAGCGGGTCCTTGCCGACGCCGGGTTCGACCGTCCCTGACGCGGCCCGTCGGCGCCGGCCGGACGGTCGCGGCACGGGCCTCCCCCCGGTGCTCTGGCTCCCGGCGGCGCTGGCGCTCGCCTTCCTCGTCCTGCCGCTGCTGGCGCTGCTCCTGCGGACGCCCTGGCACACCGTGCCGGACCTGCTGCTGACCGAGGAGGTCGGCCGGGCGCTGCGGCTCTCCCTCGTCTGCGCCACGAGCGCCACGGGCATCTGCCTGGTCCTGGGTGTGCCGCTGGCCTGGGTGCTGGCCCGTGCGCGGTTCCCGGGACGTTCGCTGGTGCGCGCCCTCGTCACGGTGCCGCTGGTGCTCCCGCCGGTCGTCGGGGGTGTCGCACTGCTGCTCCTGCTCGGCCGCAGGGGCGTGCTCGGCTCGCACCTCGACCGGTGGTTCGGGATCAGCCTGCCCTTCACCACTTCGGCTGTCGTCGTCGCCGAGGCCTTCGTCGCCCTGCCGTTCCTCGTCGTGGCCGTCGAGGGAGCGCTGCGGGGAGCCGACCGTCGCTACGAGGACGCCGCCGCGACGCTGGGCGCGTCCCGGCTGACCATCTTCCGGCGGGTCACCCTCCCGCTCGTCCTGCCCGGCGTCGGAGCGGGCGCGGTCCTCTGCTTCGCCCGCGCGCTCGGCGAGTTCGGCGCGACGATCACCTTCGCCGGCAGCTATCCGGGGGTCACCCGGACGATGCCGCTCGAGGTCTACCTCGCGCTCGAGACCGACCCCGACCGGGCGGTCGTGCTGTCGCTGCTGCTGCTCGCCGTCTCCGTCGCCGTGCTCGTCGGCCTGCGCGACCGGTGGCTCACCGGCGGCGGTGGTCCGTGAGGCTCGAGGCCGACCTCCGCCTGGTCCGCGACCGGTTCCGGCTCGACGTGCGCCTGGAGGTCGGGGCCGCCGAGGTCGTGGTCATGCTGGGGCCGAACGGTGCGGGCAAGTCCACCGTGCTGTCCTGCCTGGCCGGCCTGCTGGCGCTGGACGCCGGCCACGTGCGGCTCGGCGACGACGTGCACGACGACCCGTCCGCAGGGGTGTTCGTCCCCCCGCAGGCGCGCGGCGTCGGCGTCGTCTTCCAGGACTACCTGCTGTTCCCGCACCTGACCGCGTCGGAGAACGTCGCCTTCGGGCTCCGCTGCGCCGGCCGGTCACGGCGGGAGGCGCGGCGTGAGGCCGGCGGATGGCTCGAGCGGATGGGCCTCGGCGACCTGGGCAGCGCACGCCCGGGAGCGCTGTCCGGCGGCCAGGCCCAGCGTGTCGCGCTGGCCCGGGCCCTCGCCCCGTCCCCCCGCCTCCTGCTGCTCGACGAGCCGCTCGCCGCCCTCGACGTCGGGGCGCGCGCCCTGGTGCGCGCCGAGCTCCGTCGCCACCTGCGCGACTTCGCCGGATGCACCGTCCTCGTGACCCACGACCCGCTCGACGCGATGGTGCTCGCCGACCGGGTCGTCGTCGTGGAGGACGGTCGTGTGGTGCAGACGGGTCCGCCGGCCGAGGTGGCGCGCGCGCCCCGCACGGCGTACGTCGCCGACCTCGTCGGACTCAACCTCTACCGCGGGCGAGCGCGCGACGGGCGGGTGGCGCTCGACGGGGGAGGTGAGCTGCAGTCCTCCGGGGCACCCGACGGGCCCGTGCTGCTCACCTTCCCCCCGTCGGCGGTCTCGCTGCACCGCTCCCGACCCGAGGGATCGGCCCGCAACGCCTGGCCCGGACGGATCAGCGGGATCGAGCACCACGGGGTGAGCGTCCGCGTCGCCGTGGACGCCCGGCCCCCGGTGCTCGCCGACGTCACGACCGCGGCGGTCGCCGAGCTGGGACTCGAGCCGGGACAGCAGGTCTGGGCCTCGGTCAAGGCCACGGAGGTGCACGCCGCACCTGCGCAGGGATGAGGCGAGGTGGACGGGGCCGCGCCGGGACGACTAGGCGTCCGAGCTCGTGCCCGCCGACGGCGCGGTGCTGGGCGTCGCGTCGTCCTCCGTCGCGCCGTCCTCCGTCGCGCCGTCGCCCGCGGGCCCGCGACCGCCCCGACCGCCGGGTCCGCACAGCTCGTCGAGGGAGTCGGTGATCCGGGTCTCCAGGTCGGCAGCACGGGAGTCGGCCTCGGCCTGGGTCAGGCGACCTGCGGTGACGGCCTCGGCGAGACGGGTCTTCGCCGCGGCGACGAGGGCGTCGACGAGGTCGGCCTGCTCGACGCCCTCCGCCTCGGCGATGTCCGCGAGCGTCTGGCCGGCCTGCGTCTGGGTCTGCAGCTCGTCCTCCGAGATGCCGAGCGCCGCTGCGGCGGCAGCCATGTCGATGCCGCCGCCGCCACCGTGCCCGCCCCGGCCGAGGCCCTCAGGGCGGGCCTCGGCGATCGTGGTCGCGACCTCGTCGGCCTGGGCCTGCGTGATGCTGCCGTCGGAGACGAGGCCGGCGAGCGCCTCCTTGAGCGAGGTGACGCGGCTGTCGAGCGCCGTGCTGTCGCCGGTGGCGGCGTACGAGACGGCGGGTGCGACGAGCGCCGCGCCGGCGACGCCGGTGAGACCGAGGGTGCCCGCGAGGGCGTACGTGGCCAGCTTGCTGCGCATGTGTGTCTCCTTCGTCGTCAGGCCCCGGTGGCCTGCTCGACGACGAGGCTCGGCCGGCGGCCTGTGGGAGGGCCGTGGCGCCGCTGGCAGTGACCTGGGAGTCGGCGGACCACCCTGCGTAACCTGCCGGAAACCCTTGCGCGACCGCGTCGACATGATTATGTTGCCGCTCACAACAAAGTCGCCGTCCACTCGGACGTGCGCACGCCGGACCGCGCGGAACTCCGCTGGACGGCTCTCGACTCGAAGGGGACTGCCATGTTCCAGCACTCGAAGACGAAGGCTGCAGCGGCTGCTGCTGCCTGTGCTCTCGTCCTGACGGCCTGCGGTGGGGGTGACGACGAGACCACTCCGACCGGCTCGGGTGGGGCGTCCGAGGGCGCCGGGGAGAGCACCGGCAGCGTCGGCGTGATCCTGCCGGACGCGACCACCTCGCCCCGGTGGGAGTCCAACGACCGCCCGCTGCTGCAGGCGGCGTTCGACGACGCCGGCATCGACGCCGACATCCAGAACGCCGACGGCGACGTGTCGAAGTTCGGCACGCTGTGCGACGGCATGATCAACGCCGGCGTCAACGTCCTGCTGATCACGAACCTCGACTCCGAGTCCGGCTCCGCGTGCCTGCGCAAGGCCAAGGACGCCGGCATCGCGACGGTCGACTACGACCGCCTGACGCTCGGCGGCGGCGCCTCCTACTACGTGTCCTTCGACAACGTCGCGGTGGGCCAGCTCATGGCCGAGGGCCTGCAGCAGTGCCTGACCGACGCGGGCAAGACCGAGGGCGTCAACTTCGTGCAGATCAACGGCGACCCGAAGGACAACAACGCGGCGCTGTTCAAGGAGGGCTACGTCGAGGGCATGAAGCCGGTCGTCGACTCGGGTGCCTTCACGCTGGTCGGCGACCAGACGGGTCAGTGGGACGCCAACGTCGCCGGCACGGCCTTCGAGCAGCTGTTCACGCAGAACGGCGGCAAGATCGACGGTGTCATCTCGGCGAACGACACGATGGCCGGCGGCATCATCGCCCGCCTGAAGGCCAACGGGCTGAACGGCGAGGTCCCGGTGACCGGTCAGGACGCCAGCGTGGAGGGCCTGCAGGCCATCCTCGCCGGCGACCAGTGCATGACGGTCTACAAGGCGGTGGAGAAGGAGGCGAACGCCGCGTCGCAGCTGGCGATCTCGCTCATCAACGGCGAGGAGGGCTCGGAGCTCGCGACGGACACCGTTCCCGACACCGTGTCCGGCGAGGACGTCCCGTCCGTGCTCGAGGACCCGCAGATCATCTACCGCGACAACGTCAAGGACGTCATCGACGACGGCTTCCAGACGGCTGCGGACGTCTGCACCGGTGCCGCCGCTGCGGCGTGCACCGAGCTCGGCATCTCCTAGCGGACCCACCTGGCGGCCCGGCCCTCGATCGCCGGGCCGCCAGCGCTCCGCCTTCCCTCCCTGCTGCCTGCGAGGTCTGCATGACCGTCCCGAGCTCCGTCGGCGCGTCCCCCGCCTCCGACGCCGACACGCCGCTGCTGACGCTCCGGGGGGTGAACAAGAGCTTCGGCGCCGTGCACGTGCTGCAGGGCGTCGACTTCGACACCTACCCCGGACAGGTGACGGCCCTCGTCGGCGACAACGGCGCCGGCAAGAGCACGCTCATCAAGGGCATCGCCGGCATCTACGGGTTCGACTCCGGCGACTACGTGTTCGACGGTCGGCCGGTCACGGTCACCAGCCCGAAGCAGGCCAACGCACTGGGCATCGAGGTCGTCTACCAGGACCTCGCGCTGTGCGACAACCTCGACATCGTGCACAACCTGTTCCTCGGCCGCGAGGTGAGCAAGGGCGGCCGCCTCGACGAGGCGACGATGGAGCGACGCGCCAAGGAGACCCTCGCCGGCCTGTCGGTGCGGACGGTGAAGTCGATCCGTCAGCAGGTCGCGAGCCTGTCGGGCGGGCAGCGCCAGACCGTCGCGATCGCGCGCTCGGTGCTGTGGAACTCGAAGGTCGTCATCCTCGACGAGCCCACCGCTGCGCTCGGCGTCGCCCAGACCGAGCAGGTCCTCAAGCTGGTCCGGCGGCTCGCGGACAACGGCCTGTCGGTCGTGCTCATCAGCCACAACCTCAACGACGTCTTCGAGGTCGCGGACCGCATCTCGGTCCTCTACCTCGGGCGGATGGCCGCACAGGTCCGCACCGCCGACGTGAGCCGCAACCAGGTGGTCGAGCTCATCACCGGCGGCAGCACCGACGGGATCGGCTCGCAGCCCGCCTCGTCGGCTCCGGCTGCCGGCTCCGTCGCGTCGGACGCCACCAGCCTGCGCGCGGGGGAGGTGTCCCGATGAGCGCCACGACCGAGCAGCCCGCCGGCGACACGATCGTGGAGCCGCAGCGCGGCCTGCGCGGGACCGTCGGCGACTACGTGGAGCGGGTGCGGGGCGGTGACGTCGGCTCGCTGCCGGCGATCCTCGGCCTGGTCGTCCTCACCGCCGTCTTCGCGGTGCTGCGCCCGACGACGTTCACCAACTCGTTCAACTTCGCCAACCTCATCAACCAGAGCTCGGCGGTCATCGTCATCGCCATGGGGCTGGTCTTCATCCTGCTGCTCGGCGAGATCGACCTGTCCGCAGGCTTCACGGCCGGCACGTCAGGCGCGGTCCTCGCCATCGTGCTGACCCGCCAGGGTCAGCCCTGGCCCGTCGCGGTGCTCGCGGGACTGGCCACCGGAGCCCTGATCGGCTGCTGCATCGGCCTGCTCGTCGCCCGGCTCGGCATCCCGTCGTTCGTCGTGACGCTCGCCGCGTTCCTCGGCTTGCAGGGCGTGCTGCTCAAGCTGATCGGCGACGGCGGCACCATCCCGATGCGCGACGAGACGCTGATCGGCCTCAACAACGACACGCTGCCGGTCTGGCTCGGCTGGACGCTGTTCGCGGTGGTCGTGCTCGCCTACGCCGGCAGCTCGTTGCGCCGTGCGGCGACGCGGCGCGCGGGCGGCCTGCACGCCGACGCCCTGTCGGTCGTGCTCACCAAGGTCGCCGTGCTCGCCGTCCTGCTCGGCGCCGCCACGTGGTACCTCAGCGAGGAGCGCAGCCGCAACCCGGCCGTCACGTCCATCAAGGGCGTGCCCCAGGTCGTCGTCCTGCTCGTCGTGCTGCTGGTCGGACTCAGCTTCGTGCTCGGCCGCACCTCGTTCGGCCGGCACGTCTACGCGGTCGGCGGCAACGCGGAGGCGGCTCGCCGTGCCGGCATCAACGTCCTGCGGGTGCGTCTCGCCTGCTTCATCATCTCCTCCACGCTGGCCGCGGTCGCCGGCCTGCTGCTGGCCAGCCGCACCAACTCCATCTCACCCAACACCGGTGGCGCCGAGACGCTGCTCTACGCGGTCGGGGCCGCCGTCATCGGCGGGACCAGCCTGTTCGGCGGCAAGGGGAAGATGCTGGACGCCGTCCTCGGCGGCCTGGTCATCGCCGTCATCATCAACGGCATGGGGCTGCTCAACCAGCCCTCCAGCGTCGTCTTCATGGTCACCGGCGTGGTGCTCCTGGTCGCCGCGAGCGTCGACGCGCTCTCGCGCAAGCGAGCGGCATCCACGGGCCGCGTGTAGCCGTGCCGCTGACCGCTCCCGCGGCACGCCCCCTCCCAGCCTCGCAGGACGACGTCCGCCGGCACAACCTCGGCAGCCTGCTCTCGCTGCTGCACGCGCGCGGCGCCACCTCGCGCGCCGACCTCACCGCCCACACGGGGCTCAACCGGAGCACGGTCAAGGCGCTGACCGCCGAGCTCGTCGAGGCCGGGCTGGCCGTCGAGTCCGCACCGGTGGGGCGCGGCGGCGCGGGACGGCCGTCGATCACGGTCGAACCGGCGTCGGACCGCGTGCACGTCCTGTCCGTGGACCTCGGTGTGGACCGCCTGACGGTGGCCCGCGTGGGGCTCGGCGGCGTCGTGCTCGACCGCCGGTCGCTGCGCCAGACGCCGGGCGACTTCTCCGTGCCACGCACGCTCACCCGGCTGTCCGGCCTGCTCCGGGCCCTGCTGGAGCGGGCGCCCGCGGACGGCGTGTGCGTCGGCATCGGCGTCGGCGTCTGCGGCGTGGTCAGCGCCGACGACGGCACCGTCCGCTTCGCGCCCAACCTGGGCTGGGTCGACGTCCCGCTGCGCGACCTCATGAGCGAGGTCCTCGACACCCGGCTGCCGATCGACCTCGGCAACGACGGTGACGCCGGTGCGCTCGCCGAGCACCTGCGCGGCGCCGGGCGCGGCACCTCCGACATGGTCTTCGTCGCCGGCGAGGTCGGCGTGGGTGGCGGCGTCATCGTGGGCGGTCGGCCCTTCCGCGGGGCGGGTGGCTACGCCGGCGAGGTGGGCCACATGAGCGTCGACCCGAAGGGCCGCGTGTGCCGCTGCGGGCGCCGTGGCTGCTGGGAGACCGAGATCAGCGACCAGGCCGTCCTGCTCGCCACCAAGGCGCCGCAGGGCGTGTCGCTCGAGCAGGTCCTGACCGCGTACGCCGCGGGCGAGCGCTGGGCGGTGCCGGGGGTCCGCCGCGTGGGCCGGTCGCTGGGCGCGGGCGTGGCCAACCTCGTGAACATCTTCAACCCTCAGCTGATCGTCTTCGGAGGGGCTGTGCGGCACATCTTCTCGGCCACCGAGCCGCTCGTGCGCGAGGCGCTCGCGCACGCCCTGGCGGCGCCGGGCGAGGGAGTGCGGCTGGCTGTCGCCGGCCTCGACGACGACTCCGTCCTCGTGGGCGCGGCGGAGCTCGCCTTCGTGCCGCTGCTCGAGGACCCCCTCGGCCTGCTGTCGCTGCACCGCCGGACGCCCGTGGGAGCCGGCGCGTGAGCGGCCCGGGACTCGGGTGGGGGGTCGCCGCCACCGGGAGCATCGCCCGCACCGTCGGCACGGTGATCGCGCAGCACCCCGACATGCACGTCGCCGCCGTCGGCTCGCGCGACCGGGACCGCGCGGCGGCGCTGGCGGCCGACCTCGGCGGCGCCGTCGCCCACGGCTCGTACGCCGCGCTCGTCGAGGACGCCTCGGTCGAAGCGGTCTACGTCGCGACGCCGCACCCGCAGCACGCAGCGGTCGTGGAGGCTGCGCTGCGCGCCGGCAAGGCGGTGCTGTGCGAGAAGCCCCTGACCGCCGAGCTGGCCGAGACCGAGCGCCTGCTCGACGTCGCCGCCGATGCGGGCGGCTTCCTCATGGAGGCCGTCTGGATGCGCTTCAACCCGCTCGTGCAGCGCCTGGCCGCCCTCGTGCAGGACGGTGCGCTCGGCGAGATCCGCTCCCTGAGCGCTGCCTTCGGCTTCCGCGCGCCGTACGACCCGGCCGGTCGGCTGTGGGACCCCGCGCTGGGCGGTGGGGCGCTGCTCGACCTCGGCATCTACACCGTCGACCTCGCGCAGCTGCTGCTCGGGACGCCGGCCCGCGTCGAGGTCAGCGGCTCGCTCGCACCGACCGGGGTCGACCAGGAGTCGTCGCTCCTGCTGACCTTCGCCGGTGGCGCCCGTGCGCTGCTCGCGCAGTCGCTCGTCGCCGACCTCCCCGGCACCGCCGAGATCGTCGGCACGCGCGGCTGGGCCCGGCTCGGGCCCGAGTTCCACGCCGCGACCGAGCTCGTGGTCCAGACCGAGGCCGGACGGTCCGAGCACTCGGTCGGCGACGCGCAGGTGGGCTACGCCGGCGAGCTCGAGGAGGTGGCGCGCTGTCGCGCCGCCGGCCTCACCCAGAGCCCGCGCATGCCGCTGGGCGCCAGCCTGATCGACATGCGGGTGCTCGACGAGGCGCGACGCGCGCTCCGGAGGTGAGCCCGCCGCGGACGGCGCTCGTCCGCAGCGGGCGCTCGGCCGTGCGCGTCAGGCCGTCTTGACGGCCGACACCTCGAACTCGAGCGTCACCTTGTCGCTGATGAGCACGCCGCCGGTCTCGAGCGCGGCGTTGTAGCTGACGCCGAAGTCCTTGCGGTTGATGACGACCGAGCCCTCGAAGCCGACCCGGGTGTTGCCGTAGGGGTCCTTCGCGGTGCCCTCGAAGGTGAACGGGATGGTGACGGGCTGCGTCACCCCGCGGACGCTGAGATCGCCGTCGAGCTCGAACTCCGCGTCACCGGTCGGGCGTGCGGCTGTGGACGTGAACGTGATGGTCGGGAACTCGTCCATGGACAGGAAGTCGTTGCTGCGCAGGTGGGCGTCGCGCTGGGCCTGCCGCGTGTCGATGCTCGCCGCGCTGATCGTCACGGTGGCGGACGAGCGCGACACGTCGTCGAAGTCCAGCGACGCGGTGCCCTCGAACTCGTTGAAGCTGCCGCGCACCTTGGTCACCATCGCGTGACGCGCGACGAAGCCGATGCGGCTGTGCGTGCTGTCCAGCGCGTAGGTGCCGGACAGGGCGGAAAGGTCGTGAGGTGCGGAGACGGTGGTCATGGGAACTCCTCTGAGCAGTGCGGTCGGCCAGGTGGTTGACCTGTCATCAACAGCATGGCACTACGACTGGTGATGCGTCAACTGACCGGTTAGGATGGGCTCATGACCTGGCTGGACGACCGTGAGCAGCGGGTGTGGCGCAGCTGGCTGCAGGCCTCCCAGCGCCTCGACGCCCATCTCTCCCGTCGCATGCAGGCCGACGGCGACATCTCGATGTCGGACTTCGCCGTGCTGGTGCCGCTCAGCGAGGCTCCCGAGCAGCGGCTGCGGGCCTTCGCGCTCGGCCGTGCGCTGCAGTGGGAGAAGAGCCGCCTGTCCCACCACCTGACGCGCATGGAGCGCCGCGGCCTCGTCGCGCGGGAGGACTGCGGCACCGACCGCCGCGGGGCCTTCGTCGTGCTGGCACCGGCGGGCCGGGCCGCGCTCGAGGCCGCAGCGCCGCCGCACGCCGAGGCGGTGCGGTCCGCTGTCTTCGACCGGCTCACGGCAGACCAGGTCGACCGGCTCGGGGAGGTCTGCGACGAGCTGCTCGCCGGACTCGACCCCGACGCTGCCTGCACCGAGGCCGGCGCTGCGCCGTGCCCGACGGACGCCGGGTCCTGCGCCGACGGCTGACCGCCCGGTCCGTGCGTACGCCGGTCGGTGACCACGTCGCTGCTCTAGGCTGCGGGCATGGACGCCCTGGCCGGTCCGTACCTCGCGTCGGCCCTCCTGCTCGTCGTCGCCGGTGCCGCCAAGGTCCGTGACCCCCTGCCCCTCGTGCGTGCGCTCCGCTCGGCGCGGCTGCCTGCACCGGTGGTCGGCGTGCGCCTGCTCGCCGCCGCCGAGGCCGGCCTCGGCGGCGCGGCGGTCCTGCTCGGCGGCCGGCTCTCCGCGGCGCTCGTCGCCCTGTCCTACGCGGCCTTCACCGGGTTCGTGCTGCTGGTGCGCCACCGCGGCGGCGTGCTGGCGTCCTGCGGCTGCTTCGGCCGCACCGACACCCCTGCCACGACGGGGCACCTGGTCACGACCGGCGCGCTGGCGCTGGTGGCGGCCGGCGTCGCCACGGCGCCGCTCGGGACGCTGCCGGAGGTGCTCGCCGCCGGTCCCGGCGCCGGCCTGCCGCTGGTCCTCGCCACGGTCGCGGTCGCGGTGCTCGCCCACGGCGTGCTGGCCCTGCTGCCGGCGTTGCGGGTGGCCCGGTGACCGCCCTGGTGGTGGCGCTGACGGTGGCGGTCCTGCTGCTGGCGGTCCTGGTCGCCGGCCTGCTGCGCAGCCACGCCGAGATCCTCAAGGCCCTGCACGACCTCGGTGCGGGGCTCGAGCTCGACCGGAGCGAGCCCGGACCGGTGCCGGTCACGATCGACGGCGTGCGCACGCCGCGGGCCACCGGTGCAGCGGCTCCTGAGGCGGTCACCGGGACGACGCTCGACGGGGAGTCCGTCGTCGTGGCGCTGGCCGCCGGCACCGACACGCTGCTCGCCTTCCTGTCGTCGGGATGCCTCACCTGTCAGGCCTTCTGGGACGCGTTCTCGTCACCCCACGTCGAGGTGCCGGGCGGCGCGCGGCTGGTCGTGGTCACCAAGGACCTCGACGAGGAGAGCGGCAGCGCGCTGACCGCCCGGGCGCCGAGGTCGGTCCCTCTGCTCACCAGCACGCAGGGCTGGGAGGACTTCGCGGTGCCCGGCTCCCCGTACTTCGTCTACGTCGACGGCACCGGCAGGGTGGTGGGCGAGGGCTCCGCGGCGACCTGGCCCGCCGTGGCCACGCTCATGCGCCAGGCGTCCGACGACGCCGCCTCCGGCCGGGTGCGCGTCTCGTGACGCAGGTCGTCCTGCTGGTCGTCGGTCTGCCGCTGGCGGTGCTCGCCGCGCTCCGCTCGACCTGGAGCCCATGAGGTGAGTCGATGCTGACGAGCATCACCCCGCTCGGGGAGCGGGGCCGGGGCAACCGCTGGGCCGTGACCACCAGCGCCTACGCGGTCGGCTGCGCGCTGGGCGGCGCCACCACGGGCTGCGTCCTGGGCAGCGTCGGAGCGCTGCTCCCGCCGCTGCCGGTCCTGCTGGTCGCCGGCGCGGCCTGCCTGCTCGCCGCCGCCGCCGACGCCGTCCCCGGGCGGCTGCCGCTCGGCCGGCGGCAGGTCGACGAGCGCTGGCTCGGTCTCTACCGCGGCTGGGTCTACGGCCTGGGGTTCGGCTACCAGCTGGGGCTCGGGGTCGTCACCATCGTGACGAGCGCCGCCACCCTCGCCGTGCTGGCCGTCGCGCTGCTCACGCAGTCGCCGCTGCTCGGCGCGCTGGTCGGCCTCGTCTTCGGCTCGGCGCGCGCGCTGCCCGCGCTCGTCGTCCGCGGCGTCGACAGGCCCGAGCGCCTGCGGTCGCTGGCGCGCCGGGTGGAGCAGCACAGCGCGACGGCCGCCCGCACCACCGTCGCCGCCCTCGCGGCCGGCGGGACCGTCCTCGTCGCCGGAGGTGTCCTGTGAGGCTCGAGCACGCCGGGGTCGCCGTCGACCTGCCGCCGGGCTGGGAGGCCCGGGCGCGCACCCAGCCGGCGAGCGAGCCGGGCGCGCGCGGCAACCTGCTGCTGCACGCAGCGACCGTCCCGCTGCCGGCGGAGCGCGGCGACTTCGGCAGCGGCGTCGTCGAGACGCTCGGTCCCGACGACGTCTTCGTGTCGCTGTTCGAGTACGACGCGCAGGACGCGGCTCAGGCGCTGTTCGCGGCGACGGGCCTGCCGGTGCCCCGGCCGTCCGACTTCTCGCCCGCGGTGCTGCAGCGCACCCAGCTCGGCCACAGCGGTGCGCAGTTCTTCTTCGCGGTGCAGGGCCGCCCGTTCTGCCTGCACGCGGTGCTCGGCAGCCACAGCCGCCGCGCACCCGGCGCGGCGAAGGTCGCGGCGCTGCTGGCCCGCACGTCCGTACGGAGGACCGCATGAGCACCACGGCGCAGGCCCTGTCCGCGCTGGCGCCGGGGGAGGTGGGCGCCTCGACGCTGCCGCCGTCGCTGTCGCAGCGCGCCGTCGACTCGGTGACGGGCTGGCTCGCCCGGCGCACGTCCCGCCGCGGGTTCCTGGTCCGCGCCGGCATGGTCGGCACGGCGCTCGCCGTCGACCCCACCGGCTACGTCCTGCGGCCGGGCACGGCGTACGCCGCGGTCTGCGGTCCCGGGTCGGGCGCCTCGTCGGGCTGGACCGTCTTCTGCGCGACCATCCACAACGGTGTGAACGCCTGCCCGCCCGGCTCGATCGCCGCCGGCTGGTGGAAGGCCGACGGCGCGTCGCTGTGCGGCGGCAAGGCCCGCTACATCATCGACTGCAACGCCAGCTGCTCGCGCTGCACGACGCCGGGTGCACGGGCGGGCATCTGCTCGTCGTCCTGCTGGTCCTGCTCGTGCCAGTCGGGCCTGCCGGGCACGTGCGACCAGCGCAAGGTGTGCTGCAACGCCTTCCGCTACGGCCAGTGCAACCAGGACGTCCGCCAGGTCGGCGGCGTCCACTGCCGGGTCGTGTCCTGCACACCGCCCTGGCGGTTCGAGGAGTGCTCGACCGCCCCGGCGACCGACAACCGCACGGTCGACCACAACAGCGACAAGCTCCCGCAGCGCTACACCGCCATCACGGCTCGGTACATCGCCCTCGGCGAGAACGGCTCCGAGCTGGGTGCTTCCGTCTACGGCGAGGTCGCCGTGGCGGGCGGTACGGCGCAGCGCTACCAGCGCGGCCGGATCTCCTCCAAGCCGGGCGTCGGCACCTGGGAGACCCTCGGGGCGGTGTCCTCGCGCTACGTCGCCACGGGCGCGGAGGGCGGTCCGCTCGGCTTCCCCATCGCCGCGCCGTCCGCCGCCGCCCGCGGAGGCCGCGCGCAGCGCTTCCAACGCGGCCGCATCTCCTGGCACGCCGCGACGGGCGCCTTCGAGGTGCGCGCCCCGCTCGCGGCGGCGTACGAGCAGCTGGGAGCCGAGGGCGGGGCGCTCGGCTACCCGGTGAGCGGGACGGTCGCCGTCGCGGGCGGTTCGGCCGGCAGCTTCCAGTCGGGCCGCATCTCGTGGAGCGCGGCCACGGGAGCCCATGCGACGCGCGGGGAGATCGCCCGTCGCTACGTGCAGCTCGGCGGCGAGGCGGGCCCGCTCGGCTTCCCGGTCGCCGGTGAGCGCACCGAGGACGACACCCCTGGCCCGTGGCGCCGCCCGGGTGCGGTCCGCGTCCGGCGCAGCGACTTCCAGCGCGGCTCGCTGGTGCTCGACGAGCGCACGGGCGTCGTCGAGCAGCGGCCCCGCAGCGGCTGAGCCCGGCGCCGGTAGCCTGGGCGGGTGACCTCGGCGCGCGCCCTCCTGCTCGAGAACATCCACTCCGACGCTGCCTGGAACCTCAAGGACGCCGGCTGGGACGTCGAGCGGCTCGACCGCGCGCTCGGCGAGGACGAGCTGGTCGAGCGGCTGCAGGGGGTGTCGCTGCTCGGGGTGCGGTCCAACACGACCGTGACCGCACGGGTGCTCGAGAGCGCGCCGGACCTGCTGGCCGTCGGCGCCTTCTGCATCGGGACCAACCAGATCGACCTCGTCACCGCCGCCGAGCGCGGGGTCGCCGTCTTCAACGCGCCGTTCTCCAACACCCGCAGCGTCGTCGAGCTGGCCCTGTCCGAGATCATCGCGCTGACCCGCCGGCTCACGGTGAAGGACCGCGACATGCACGCCGGCCGGTGGGACAAGTCGGCGGTCGGGAGCCACGAGGTGCGCGGCCGCCGGCTCGGCATCGTGGGCTACGGCAACATCGGCAGCCAGCTGTCGGTGCTCGCCGAGGCGCTGGGCATGTCGGTGCTGTTCTACGACTCCGCCGACAAGCTCGCCCTCGGCAACGCCCGGCGCTGCGGCACCCTCGACGAGCTGCTCGCCGAGTCCGACGTCGTGACGCTGCACGTCGACGGCCGGGTGAGCAACAGCAGCCTGTTCGGCGAGGAGCAGTTCGCCCGGATGCGCCCGGGGAGCCTGTTCCTCAACCTGTCCCGCGGGTTCGTCGTCGACCACACCGCGCTGCGCGCCCACGTCGAGTCCGGGCACGTCGCCGGCGCCGCCGTCGACGTCTTCCCGGTCGAGCCCAAGCGGGCCGGTGAGGAGTTCCTGTCCGAGCTGCGCGGGCTGCCCAACGTCATCCTCACGCCTCACGTCGGGGGGTCCACGGAGGAGGCCCAGCAGGACATCGGCCACTTCGTGTCCGGCAAGCTGCGCGACTACGCCGCCGACGGCACCACGTCCCTGTCGGTCAACCTCCCGCCGGTCGCACTGCCCCGCACCGGCGGCCACCGGCTGCTGCACCTGCACGTCAACACCCCTGGCGTGCTGGCGACCGTCACCTCGATCCTCGCCGAGCACGGCATCAACATCGAGGGACAGCTGCTCGCGACGCGCGGCTCGCTCGGCTACGTCGTCACCGACGTGGGCGACACCGAGCTCGAGGCCCTGCTCGGCGACCTGCGCGCGATGCCGGAGACCGTACGGCTGCGCGTCCTGCCGTGACCGCGCTGCCGCTGGACGAGCTGCGCGCCGCCGTCGGCACGGAGCACGTCCTCGTCGACGCCGATCTCACCGCGTCGTACGAGCGCGACTGGACGGGGCGCTTCGGCGCGCGGGCCGGCTGCGTCGTGCGCCCCGCCGACACCGCGCAGGTGGCCGCGGTCGTACGCGCCTGCGCCGCCGCACCGGTCCCGGTCGTGGTGCAGGGCGGCAACACCGGGCTCGTGGGCGGCGCCGTCCCGGCGGGCGGCGAGGTGCTGCTGAGCCTCACCCGGCTGACCGGGCTCGGCGACGTCGACGTCGCCGCCGGCCAGGTCACCGCCGGTGCAGGAGTCACCCTGGCCGACCTCCAGAAGCACGCGCGGGCAGCAGGTCTGGACTTCGGCGTCGACCTCGCCGCACGCGAGAGCGCGACGGTCGGCGGACTCGTCGCGACGAACGCCGGCGGCATCCGGGTGCTGCGCTACGGCTCGATGCGCGCCCAGCTGCTGGGCGCCGAGGCGGTGCTCGCCGACGGCTCGGTCGTGAGCCGGATGGCCGGGCTGCTCAAGGACGGCACCGGCTACGACCTCGTGTCGCTGCTCGCCGGCAGCGAGGGCACGCTCGGCATCGTGACGCGTGCGCGGCTGCGGCTGGTGCCGCGGCTGACCGCGCGGTGCGTGGCGCTGCTCGCGCTGCCCGACGCCGATCGCGCCATCGCACTGCTGCCCGGGCTGCGCGCCCGGCTGCCCCACCTCGCCGCAGCCGAGCTGCTGTTCGCCGAGGGCCTCGCGCTGGTGCGCAGGCACGGCGCACTGCCGGCACCCTTCCCGGTGGAGCACCCGGCCTACCTGCTGCTCGAGTGCGCCGACACGTCCGACCCGACCGACGACCTCGTGGAGGCGGTGAGCGAGGCCGAGGGCCTGCTCGACGCCAACGTCGCCACCGACGCCGCCGGGCAGCGGGCGCTGTGGGCCTACCGCGAGCAGCACACCGAGGCGATCAGTGCCGAGGGCGTGCCGGTCAAGCTCGACGTCTCGGTGCCGACCGGTCGCCTTCCCGAGCTGGCGGCTCGGCTGGCGCCGACGGTCGCCGGCGTCGTCCCTGACGCGCGCACGATCGTCTTCGGCCACGTCAACGAGGGCAACCTGCACGTGAACGTCCTGGACGCAGGCGAGCTCGCCGAGCAGGTCACCGACGCCGTGCTGCACCTGGTCGCCGAGCTCGAGGGCTCGATCAGCTCCGAGCACGGGGTCGGGCGCGCCAAGACGGCCTGGCTGTCGCTGTCGCGGTCAGCTCCGGAGATCGCCGCCATGCGGTCCATCAAGACCGCGCTCGACCCGCAGGGGACGCTCAACCCCGGCGTCCTGCTGCCGGCCGGCTGACCACTACCCCGCTCAGCGCGGGCCGCGGCCGAGCTCGAGCAGGGCGAGCGCGATCGCGCCGCCCGGTCGGCCGAGCGCGGAGTGCCAGCGGCCGACGACCTCGTTCTCGCGCGACTGCACGATGCGGGGACCACCGGCGGCGCGCCGGGCGGCCTGCACCTCGGCGCTCACGGCGGCCCGTTCGGCGATGAGGCGTACGAGCTCGGCGTCGAGCCGGTCGATGCGCTCACGCCCGGCGGCGACGGCGTCGGTGCGGGGGTCGGACAGCGTGTCCATGGGGGTTCCTCTCGGTCGGCGGTCCCGACCCGGGAGGAGCTGACCCGGGTCGAGGACCCGGGTCTGTCGTCTCAGCGCAGTGCGACGGCGACCGGTGTCCGGCTGCCGTAGAGAAAGCGCTGCGTCGTCTGCACGGCGCAGAGGCTAGCCCACGACCGCGCCGGCTGTCAGCCCCTGTACGACGGAGGGGCGGCGCCCGCAGGCACCGCCCCCCGAGCACCCCGCGCGGCTAGCCGGTGAACCGCTCCGACAGCGCGACGATCTCGTCGGTGGTCGACTGCGGGACGAGGTAGCCCTCGCGCCCGGAGATCTCGGCGAAGTGGGCCGAGATGTCCTCGGCGGTCGGCGACGCGCCCTGCCCGGCGTACCAGCCCTGGCCCAGGCCCCAGAAGACGTTGGCGTAGCGCCCGCCGGCGGCCGAGAAGGCGCCGTGCGTGGTGGTGCAGGCCTCGCTGCACAGGTAGGCGACCATCGGCGTGACCAGCTCGGGGGCGAGGTAGTTCGCGAAGTCGCCGAGCAGTTCCTCGGTCATGCGGGTCTTCGCCACCGGCATGATCACGTTGGACAGGATGCCGGCGCGGGTGCCCTCGACGGCGAGGGTGTTGGACAGGCCGACCAGGCCCATCTTGGCGGCCGAGTAGTTGCTCTGCCCGAAGTTGCCGAAGGTGGCGTTGGACGCGGTGAAGACGAAGCGGCCGTAGCCCTGCTCCTTCATGACCGCGAACGCCGGCTGGCTGACGTAGAACGCGGCCTTGAGGTGCACGTCGATGATCGCGTCGAGGTCCTCCCAGGTCAGCTTGAGGAAGCTCTTGTCGCGCAGGAAGCCGGCGTTGTTGACGACGACGTCGACCTTGCCGAAGCTGTCGACCGCGGTCCTGACCACGTTCGCGCCGCCCTCGGGCGTCATGACCGAGTCGAAGTTCGGGACGGCGTCCCCGCCCTTCGCGGTGATCTCGTCGACCACCTTCTGCGCGGCGGTGTGGTCGCCGCCCTTGCCCTCGACGCTGCCGCCCAGGTCGTTGACGACCACGGCGGCCCCGCGGGAGGCGAGCTCCAGGGCGTACGTGCGACCGAGGCCACCGCCGGCGCCGGTGACGACGGCGACGCGGCCGTCGAAGCTGATGTCGGACATCGTCGTGCTCCTGCGGGTGTCGGGGATGCGATCGTCCCATCGTCGCGCCTGACAGCGCCCGCCACCGCATCGGGCCGGGGCACGGAGCGTCCGCTGTGACCAGGGTCATGCCTGGGCGCCTCGCGGCTTTGCCGACCGCTGGACGGCACCGCTATCCTGCTCGCGGAGGCCGCGAGGCCTCCGGGGAGGCGTCGCCTAGTCCGGTCTATGGCGCCGCACTGCTAATGCGGTTTGGGTCTCAAGCCCATCGGGAGTTCAAATCTCCCCGCCTCCGCCCTCGACAGCACGTGCATTCCGGTTCGGCCGCGGGGCGGTCGGGCGGCACTGCGCCGCGCAAGGAGGAGCACGCATGAGCGTCGCAGACGTCATCGTCGTCGGAGCTGGGCTCGCCGGGCTCGTCGCCGCCTGCGAGCTCACTGGCGCCGGCAAGCGGGTCGTCCTCGTCGACCAGGAAGGGCCGGGCGAGCTCGGTGGGCAGGCGTTCTGGTCCTTCGGCGGCCTGTTCCTCGTCGACAGCCCCGAGCAGCGCCGGCTGCGGGTCAGGGACAGCCTCGAGCTGGCGTGGAACGACTGGCAGGGCAGTGCCCAGTTCGACCGGCTCGCCGACCAGGACAGCTGGGCCGTGCGCTGGGCCCGTGCCTACGTCGAGTGGGCCGCCGGCGAGAAGCGCTCCTGGCTCGCCTCGCACGGCATCAGCCTGCTCCCGACCGTCGGCTGGGCCGAGCGCGGCGGCCAGCGCTCCGACGGGCACGGCAACTCCGTCCCGCGCTTCCACGTCGCGTGGGGGACCGGCACCGGCGTCGTCGAGCCGTTCGTCGTCTCCGCCCGGAAGGCCGCTGCGGCCGGACTGCTGAGCTTCCGGCACCGCCACCGCGTCGACGAGCTGGTCATGTCCGGCGGCGCCGCCACCGGCGTGCGCGGCGCCGTGCTCGCGCCCGACGACACGCCCCGCGGTGTCGCGAGCAACCGCGACGTCGTCGGCGACTTCGAGCTGACGGGGCAGGCCGTCGTCGTGACGACCGGCGGCATCGGCGCCGACCACGACATCGTCCGGCGGTACTGGCCGGACCGGCTCGGCACGCCGCCGCGCCACATGGTCACCGGCGTCCCCGCGCACGTCGACGGCCGGATGCTCGAGATCGCCGCCCGCGCAGGCGCTCACCTCGTGAACCGCGACCGGATGTGGCACTACACCGAGGGCGTGCGCAACTGGTCGCCGCTGTGGCCGGGACACGGCATCCGCATCCTGCCGGGCCCGTCGTCGATGTGGTTCGACGCGCTCGGACGCCGGCTGCCCGACCCGTGCCTGCCGGGCTACGACACGATGGGCACGCTCAAGCACCTGCGCACGACGCCGGACCTCGTCGAGCACGACCACTCCTGGTTCCTGCTCACGCGCAAGGTCGTCGAGAAGGAGTTCGCGCTGTCGGGCTCCGAGCAGAACCCCGACATCACCAACCGCGACAAGCGCGCCGTCCTGCGCGACCGCGTCCTGGGCAGGGGCGCCCCGGCGCCGGTCAAGGCGTTCCTCGACCACGGCGCCGACTGGGTCACCGGGACGACGCTCGAGGAGCTCGTGGCGAAGATGAACGAGCTCACCGAGCGGCCGCTGCTCGACGCCCAGGCCATCCGCGCGCAGGTCGAGTCGCGCGACCTGCAGATCGCCAACCCCTACAGCAAGGACAGCCAGATCAGCGGCATCTCGACCAGCCGCCGCTACCTCGGCGACCGCCTCGGCCGCACCGCCTCGCCGCACCGCTTCCTCGACCCGGCGCACGGACCGCTCATCGCCGTCCAGCTGCACGTCCTCACGCGCAAGACGCTCGGCGGCATCCAGACCGACCTGGACAGCCGCGCCCTCGCCGTCGACGGCACGCCGATCCCCGGCCTCTACGCCGCCGGCGAGGTCGCCGGCTTCGGCGGCGGCGGCGTGCACGGCTACAACGCGCTGGAGGGCACGTTCCTCGGCGGCTGCCTGTTCAGCGGCCGCGCCGCCGGACGGCACGCCGCCGCCGCCGTCCACTGACCTCGGGCGGACGACGGGAAGCCCCCGGGTCCCGTCCGGGTTGCCCCCACGACATGACCTCTCCGACCGACGCCGGCCGCGTCGCCGCACTCGTCGGACTGCTGTTCGGCCTCGCCGGCATGGGCAGCGCGGCCGTCGCCGTGACCCTGCCGGCGATCGCCGAGGACCTCGACCTGTCCACCGGCGGCGCGTCGTGGATCATCAGCCTGTACGCCCTCATGCTCGCCGTGGCGACCGCCGTGTACGGGCGGGTGGCCGACCTCGCCGGCATCCGCCTGCCGCTGCTGGTCGGCGTCGGCCTGATGGCCGGCAGCGCGGTGCTCGGCGCGCTCGCGCCGTCGTACGAGGTGCTGCTCGCCGCCCGCCTGCTGCAGGGCTCGGGCGCGGCCGCCGTCCCCGTGCTGGGCATGGCCATCGTGAGCGCCCGCTACGACGGGAGCGTCCGCACGAACGCCCTCGGGCGCGTGGCGGGGACGGCCGCCGCCGTGAGCGCGCTCGGCCCGCTCGCCGGCGGTCTGGTCGAGGACCTGCTGAGCTGGCGGGCGGTCGTGGCGCTGCCGGCGCTCGGGCTGCTCGTCGTCCCGGTCCTGTGGCGCGCCGTCCCCAGCGAGGGGACCGGCGCGCGGCTGGACCTGCTCGGCGCCGTCCTGGTGGCGGCGACGGCGTCAGGGCTGGTGCTGCTCGTGCAGTCGCCGTCCTCCGGCATCGCGGTCGCCGTCGCCGGTGCACTGCTGCTCGCCCTCGGTGTGCCCGCTGCGACCGCCCGGGTGAAGCGCCGGCCCGAGGGCTTCCTGCCGATGGCCGTCGTGCGCGAGCCGGTGGTCGTGCGCAGTGCGCTCGCCGCGTCGTGCGTGCCCGCCGCGTGGTTCGCGCTGCTCATCGCCGTGCCCGCGGTCCTGGCCGCCCGCGGCTGGACGCCGCTGCAGGTCGGGCTGGCGCTCGTCCCGAGCGCCGTGACGGGCTTCCTCGCGCCCCGGCTGGCGGGACCGCTGCTCGTGCGGCTCGGGCCGGCGTGGTCGCTCGTGATCTCCGGCGGCACGGCGGCGCTGGCGCTCCTGCTGGCTGCCGCAGGCGCGAGCGCCGGCTCGGCGGTTCTGCTCGTCGTGGCCGTCGTGCTGGTGACCTTCGCCTTCGGACTCGGGCAGCCGGCGCTCATGGCGGCGGTCGGCGGCGCCGTGCCGGCCGACGTCCGGGGCGTCGCGCTCGGCATCGCCACCCTGGTCTTCCTCGTGGGAGGCGGTGTCGGCTCGGCCGTCGTCGGGGGCATCGGCGAGCTGCTCGGCATCGACCGCAGCCTGCTCGTGCTGGCGCTGCTGCCGGTGCTCGGCGCCCTGGCCCTGGTGCCGACGCTGCGCGCCGAGCGGGAGCCCGTCTGACGGCTCGCCAGGCCGGGCGCGCGGCCCGGTATGCTCAATCCCCGTCGCCCTCGGGCGGCTGGCGCTCGTAGCTCAACGGATAGAGCACTTGACTACGGATCAAGAGGTTGCAGGTTCGAATCCTGCCGAGCGCACACATCGTCGCAGGTCAGAGCGGGTGCAGCGACTTCAGCACTTGGCTCACGAGGCCCAAAATCGGGCCGTGGTCACAGCGTGGTCACAGCACTGTCGGTGACGAACGCCTGATCTGGCACGACGCCGACCCAGACTGCTCCTCCCGCGCGGTGCGGACAGGAGAATCCCATGTCCGGTTCCGTCAGCAGGTCCGGCAGCGGCTGGCAGTACGTCGTCGACGCCGGCCTGGATGCCCACGGCAAGCGCCGGCAGCACCGCCGCCGCGGCTTCGCCACCAAGAAGCTCGCCGAGGCCGCGATGGTCGAGGCGCAGAGCGCCGCGCTGCACGGCGAGCTCGTCACCTGCGGCCGGCGCACGCTCGCCGACTACCTCGAGCAGTGGCTCGCCGCGGTGCAGGCCAGCCTCGAGCCCGCCGGGTACACCAACTACCGCATTTGCCTCACGCTGTACGTCCTGCCGCGCCTCGGGCACGTGCAGCTGGCCGCGCTCACGCCGCTGACCCTGTCGTCGCTGTACGCCGACCTGCTCCGGGCCGGCGGCCGTGGCGGGCGGCCGCTGTCGAACACGACCGTCCGGCTGGTGCACGGCGTCGTGCGCAAGGCGCTGAACGACGCGGTGCTTTGGGGGCTGCTGTCGAAGAACCCGGCGCTGCGGGCGGCCGTGCCGAAGCGACGTCGGCCGGTGATGACGGTGTGGACGCCGGAGCAGGCGTCCGCCTTCCTGGCGGCAACGACCGGCGACCGGATGCAGGCGTGCTGGCTGCTCGCGCTGTCGACCGGCATGCGCCGCGGCGAGCTCGCCGGGTTGTCTCGGTCCGACGTCGATCTCGAGCGCGGGCGGCTGCAGGTCACGAGCCAGCGCACCACCGACTCCGACTACCAGGTCGTCACCAAGGAGCCCAAGGCAAGCAGCCGTCGGGCAGTCGCGCTCGCGGCGCACACCGTCGCCGCCCTGCGCCGGCACTCCGCCGGGCTCGCCCGCGAGCGCCTGGCGGCAGGAGCGGCGTGGACGGACAGCGGCCTGGTCTTCGTCGACGAGCTCGGCCGTGGGCTGCACCCGCAGCGGCTCACCGACCTGTTCCAGCAGGCTTCGGATGCAGCCGGTCTGCCGCGGATCCGGCTGCACGACCTGCGACACACCTCCGCCACCCTCGCGCTCGTCGCGGGCGTCCACCCAAAGATCGTGCAGGAGCGGCTCGGGCACGCGACCATCTCCATGACGCTCGACACCTACAGCCACGTCCTGGCCGGGATGCAGCACGAGGCCGCCGCGCAGGTCGAGGCGCTGCTCATGCCGCGCGGGGCGCAGGGCTGAATGTCGTTGCAGCGCCGTCAACCTCACCGCAGGCTCACGGACATCGGTTCGAGGGGCCCGCGTGGGGTCCCAGGGGGTCGGGGGACCCCACGCGGAGGTGTTCGGTCAACGGGGCCCTGCGCAGCGCAGGCGGGCTGGCGCGGGCCAGGGGCGATGACGGGGCAGGTGGTTGAGGGAGCAGGTGGTTGAGGGAGCAGGTGGTTGAGGGAGCAGGTGGTTGAGAAGGCGGGCTGAGGGGCTTTCAGGCTCGTTGCTACACGAAAGCCGTCCAGCGCAAGCAAGTCTCGCCTAGTTCGAACGAGGTGACAGCCGGCGGTCCCGCGCGAAGTCGTCGTAACGGCATCGGGCGGGCATAGGAGGCGGCTGCAGCTGATCGCAATGCGACGCTCATGTACGTGACGTCAGCGACGACGGCGATGCTGCCGGACCGAAGTGCATGGTTGCGTCACGTCCCCGTCTGAGGACCTACGCGAGGCGGACGCTGTTCGAGCCCTCGTCGTCCCCGACCACCGCAGCAGGACTTGCTTGTAGTTGGTACGCCGTGCGTGTCTGCGACCCGCGGGCCGTCTAGCCCACGCTGGTCCTCCACTTGTGCGGTTCGTCCCGACTGCTCGGGGCCGTGTGCTAGCAGCGGCGCAGCCGCTTCTCCGAGAGCGGGTAAGCCCCGAAGTGCGCTCGCATCCCAGCGCGCGCACCGCCGGGACCCGCTCGGCCGGTCCAGCAATGACGCAATTCGGCCTGTCGGGGACCCAGCGCTGACACACTCAGCGGCCTTATGGCGGGACAGACGCAGGAGGCCGGGGCGCGGCGTGCGTTTCGGCTGCTGCTGGACAGCAACGTGGTCTTCAGCGCCGAGCCGTTCGCAGGCGAGATGGAGCAGCGCTTCGCTCCGGTTGCTGAGTTGCTGCGGAGTGCCAGCGCTCAAGGTCACCGCGTCGTTGTGCACCCGGCCACGCGCGATGACGCCCGCGCCGACGCGGACTTCGACCGACGCCGGCAGCGGCTGGCGGAGCTGGAGAAGTACGACACGCTCGAGGAAGTGCCGATTCCGACGTGGTTGCCGCCCATCTTCGGCGGGCCTGAACTCGGCAGCCGCGACCACCGCGACATGCGGATCTTCGCTGCACTGCCAGCGCACGCCGCCACCCATCTCGTCACAGACGATGACCGTCTCCGCCGCCGCGCCGTGCGTGCCGGCTTCGGCGATGCTGTCCTCAGCGTCCGCGACGCGCTCGAGCTGCTCGCCGACCTGGTCCGACCGGCAGCCGACCCGCCGCCACGGGTCCGACGGATGCGGACGTACGAGATTGACGTCGAACAGGCGATCTTCGACAGTCTCCGGGCGGAGTACCGGGCAGCCGGCGGCCGCGCGGGCTTTGATGACTGGCTGAACAAGATCCGCGCTGACCACGACAACCGCGTCGCGTTCGTCATCGAGCACGAGCGCACGTACCAGGCCATCGCGATCGTCAAGCTTGCAGAGGACGATTCGGCGTACGGCTTTCCCGCCGGAACGAGCAAAATCTCAACGTTCAAGGTGGATCCAACCGCGGGTGGGCTGAAACTCGGCGAGCTGTTGCTGAAGGCGGTGCTGCTCGACGCCGCCGAGCGAGGTTGCGCCGGCTTGTTCGTCGAGGTCCATCCTCATCATGTGCAGCTGCTCGGGTGGCTGGAGGACTTCGGCTTCGCGGACACCGGCAAGCCCAGGTCGTCCGGGGAGCTGATTATGTACAAGAGCCGGACACCGACTCAAAGTGCGGACGTCGACGATCTGCAGTTCCACATCGCGTACGGGCCGCCGGCCCTGCGGCTCAACCGCGCCCGCGTGGTGCCCATCGAGCCGAAGTGGTTCGACCAGCTGTTCCCCGACTCGCCAATCACCCGGTCGCGGCCTGGGACGCTGCCGATGTTCGGGGACCAGACAAGGCCGTGGGGTAACGCGCTGCGCAAGGCGTACGTGAGCTGGCGCTTGCACCGCAGCATCGAACGTGGCGACGCGCTGCTGTTCTATCGCAGCAAAGATCTGCAGGCCGTCGCCGCCATCGGTGTCGTGGAGGACACCTGCGTGTCCGCCGACCCGGACGTTCTGATCACCTTTATGGGTCAGCGAACCGTGTACGGGCCCGACGAGATCGAGCAGTTCTGTCGGCGCGGCGGTCAGATGACGGCGGTGATCTTCCGCCAAGATCGCTTCGTCGATCCGCCGTGGCCCTGGGAGCACCTGGCTGCGGTCAAGGTCCTACGAAGGCCGCCGCAGAGCATCGCGGCAGTCCCCGAGGAGGGAATGGCGTGGCTTCGGACTCAGCTCGGGTAGCGCTCATGTCCATCCACCCGCAGTACGCCGAGGCGATCATGGCCGGGCGCAAGAAGGTCGAGTTCCGCAAGCGCAACTTGGCTGACGACGTCAAGATCGTCGTCGTGTACGCCACCCGGCCGGTCGGCGCAGTCGTCGGGACATTCACGCTGGACGGCGCCGACATCGACACCCCGGCGGATCTGTGGCGCCGCCACGGACATCACGGCTGCATCGAGCGACCGGCGTATGACGCCTACTTTCACGACCGCTCGTCAGCCGTCGCCCTGCGGGTGGCAGGTGCGCACCGCCTGTCCGCTCCCGTGCCCCTGAGCGCGGTGGGCGCGACGGCCGCCCCGCAGTCGTTCCAGTATCTGCCCAAGGATGTTCTGTTGTCACTGCAGGGCCAGGGCGAGACCGAGACCGCCGGTCCGGCGGCACAGCCGCTGATGAGCCTCGGCAGGTTGGCCGGCACGGTGGTTCGACGCCTGGCCACCGTCGTGCGAGCCGCAACCGCCGAGTAGCCGCTGGTGGGCTCCCGCGACCGGTGGCCCTGCTTGAGCGCCCTCAGCGAACATCGCAGATGCACGACCGACTCGACCAGCGCCGCCCGTGACGCGCGGCCGTAACGGGCGCCTATGGCCGATGCGCAGCGCGCGCCTCGCGGCGAATGAGTGCGTTGCCCGCGTCCGCGAGGACGAGGTTGAGCAGAGTCCGGCCTTCAGTCGTGCGGCGACTGTGGCCGCCTCCGCGCAGCCGGCGCGCGGTGGCCACATCGCGCTCCCTAGATGGGGGAACTTCGGCGGTCGACAGGATCAGCGCGGGCAGATCGGCAGGTCGGACGGGTCCCCGCCGACGGCTCCGATGCGCGAGGTCGTGGTGGCGGCGCCGGCCGGCAGCCTGCGAAGCAGGCAGTCGTTGAGGTCGTAGACGGTGAGGGTGTCGCCATCGACGCCGAGCAGGCGTGCGGGGGCTTGTCGCGGGCGAGTTTCCCCGGCTTGGGTCCAGGTGATCGTGACGGCGGGTGTCGGGACTCCAAGCAAGAACTGCCAGATCGAGGCGTGTGCTCGTGCGTCGCCCGTGCGCAGGAGACGTCGGGCGTCGTCGGCCCCGGCGTCCCACGCCCTCAGCACTGCGACCAGCAGCACGAGGGCAATGACGGCGAAGACGCCGCGCTGACACGCTCGGCGGGATGTAGCGCCGCCGGCGCGCCCGGTGAGGCCGGCCAGTGCGAGGGCCGCGCCAAGGGCACCGAGAGGCCCGGCCACCCGGGCGGCGTCGCTCACCGGTGCTCCGGCGACGACGAACAGCGTGCCTGCGGCGACCGCCGAGACCGCTCCGGCGGTGACGGTCTGCCAGACGACCCGCGGGGCGCGCGAGGGCGGGCGCAGTGGCCCCCACGTCGCCGTGAGGACTGGGCCGGCCAGGGCGGTGGCGAGCAGCGTCAGGATCGCCAGTCCCCCAGTGGTGGCTTTGGCCAGGATCTGCGTGTAGCCCTGCCCGGCCGCTTCGGGGTCGAGGGAGAACGTTCCGTAGAAGGCGCGTTCGTAGCTGTAGCAGATGCTGAAGACGACGAGGCCGGCGAGCCCGAGCGCGGCGACAGCGTCGCTGATGCTCAGGTTCACCGACCACGGTTGGGGACGGCGTCCGTTCCTGTCAGGTCGTGCCGCGACCGCCGCAGCCCTAGGGTCGGCCGCGGCCGTCGTGGGCGGGTGGTCCAGCGCTGTCATCCCGCTTCCCGTCGTGCGGCTAGTAGCGGTAGCGGATGGTGAACCAGGGGTCGTTCTGCCAGAACCAGCCCCAGGCCGGGCGGCCGCCGAGGGTGGCGTTGGAGGCGGTGACCAGCGAGCTGGGGTTGGCGGGGTCGACCAGGCCTTCTGCCTTGATGACGGTTGCGCCGCGGGGGAGCAGGGCGGTGACGCCGATGGAGCCGCCGGCGCCGATGATGAATGAGGGCAGCGGGCCGATGACGGTGAACTCGAATTCGCGGTCGGCGACCTTGTCGGAGCTGATGGCGTAGAACAGTCGGAGGCGACGCTGTCCGGGCTGGATCTCCAGGACGGTGCTGGAGAAGGTCTTGGCGGCGCGGCGCAGCGCCGGGCCCAGGTCGCGCTGCTCGCGCTTGCTGGCGCCGTCGTTGAGGGCCATGAGCCGGTCGATGACGTCGTCGTCGACGTCGGAGCGGTCGACGGTGTCGAAGGTGAAGCCGGTCGGGGTGTCGATGGGCCGGCCGGTGTAGCGCAGGATCGGCTGCTGCTGCGCTTCGGCGGCCAGCGGCAGGATGAGCATGGCCGGCTGGTCGGTGGCGATGTCGCCTTGCAGCTCGAGCTGGGAGGTGACGTAGACGTCGTCGTGCGGCTGGTCGCCGCTGCCGCGGGAGACGACGTCGATGGTGGTGTCGACGAGGCGGACGGGGATGTTGGTGACCTGCTCGAACGCGCTCACGGTCAGTCCTTCCGGGAAGACGGCTACTGCTGAGGGATGGGGGCGCTGGGGGCGGTCCGGCGGACGTTCTCGGCGCCGCGCCGGGCGTTGGCTGCGCTGGCGTAGGGCTCGCTGGTCGCGACGGTCACGTTCTTGCCGTCGATGAGCTTCCAGCGCCAGCCGTTCTTGTCGTAGACCTCGAACCGAGCAGCCATAATGTTCCTCCTCGTCATACGGTCGTACTTCGATCGAGAACAGTACTGCCCAGCCTGCGGTGTTCGCAACCACAACCGCGCTATCTTCAGTTGTGACCAGGCGGCAGTCGCTGCTCGAGGCGGAGTGGGCGGGGCAGCCGACCGCCAGCGACGCCGCGTGCGTGGAGGCGATCGCAGCCCGGTTACTGCAGCAGTGCGGCGTGGACGAGCCGCCGGTGGACGTGGAGCTGATCGCCTCAGCGTTGGGGATCGGTGAGATCGACTATGACATAGGCATGGTCGAGTCCGGCTGCCTGATCCCGCAGCAGGGCCGGCTGCGGGTGCGCCTTCGCGCCACCGACCCACGCGTCCGGCAGCGGTTCACGCTGTGTCACGAAGGCAGCCACACCTTCTTTCCGGGCTTTGACCGCACGGCCCGGTTCCGCTGCTCACCCACCAGCGCGCCGGGCACGGTCCGACGGCGCGGCATCAGCAGTCCTGCCCGCACAGCACCGACCGGCGCAGGCCTTGAGGCGTTGTGCGACCTGGGGGCTAGCGCTCTGCTGCTGCCACGCCGCCTGTTCACCGACGACGCGCGCAGCCTTGCGCCCACCATGGACTCGGTCGAGCAGCTGGCAGGCCGCTACGACGCGAGCCTTGAAGCCACTGCCCGACGCTTCGTCGCCGACCGCCCCCGCGGCGAGACCTTCGTCGTGCTCAAGCTGATGACTAAGAAGCGCGACCGGGCTGGCGCCGCTCCGCAACTGCGGGTGGCCAGCCCAAGCACCTCGGCGCTGACCGGCTGGATCCCGCAGTACAAGTCCGCTGCCCCGAACGGACCGTTCGGGCGAGCCCTGCAAGGAGAGATCGTGGACGAAACCGCATGGATCGACGACCTGCTGCCTGTCCCCCGACGGCTGCGGATCTCCGCCCGCCCCTACCCATACACCGATAACCACGGCCTGCGGGTGGAGCGGGTCCTGGCCTTGCTCAGCAGCCCGACACCGTGACCGCATCCGGTCCCGACAGTGGCGGCATTGGCAGCCGCATCCAGCACTTCCGGCAACAACACGGCCTATCGCTCAACGAGCTCGCCGAGCGCGCGGGGGTCAGCAAGAGCTACCTGTGGAACCTGGAGAAGCGCAACGAGGACAAGCGGCCCTCAGCGCAGGTCCTGTTCAAGATCGCCAAAGGTCTCGGCGTCACCTTGGCGGACCTGCTCGATCAGGCACCGACCGTCGGCGATCCCGACATTCCACCAAGCCTTCGCGAGTTCACCCGGTCCCGCGCTCTAACGGACAGCGATGTGCGGATGCTGGCGTCCATCCAGTTTCGGGGCGACCCACCCCAGAGCGTTCGCCGCTGGCAGTTCATCTACGACGCACTGCTACTCAGCCGCGGCTTCGACAGCGAAGTCCAGCGGGCAGGCCAGGACGAGATCTGACGACCGTCGGCCGACCAAGCTAGTCACGCGGGACCTCGGGACGAGTCCTCCGCTCGCTCATGCCGCGTTGCACAGCAACGGCTGCCATCGGCTCTTGCACCAACCGCGTCGTCGAATCACTGTTAGCCGAGAATGCATCGGGGTAGTCGCCGACGGCCATGTACGTTACGAGGCGGGCAACGCCAACCTCGCGGAGCCATGACAGACGTTATCCCTTGCTCGACACCGAAAGCGGCGACCCGTCAAGCGGCAGTTCCCAGTGTCCATTGAACCCGGTTCTTCAGGCCTTGTTGCCGCCCGACGTAGCGCCAGCCGCCGCCGTCGGGGATGTTGCCGAGTTTCTTGACATCGACGTGCAGCATCGCGCCGGGGGTGTCGTGCTCGTAGCGGCGGACCGGTTCGCCGGTGCACCGGTCGACGTGCGACAGCCGGTTGAGCCGGCAGCGCACGAGCACCGCGTGCACCGTCGAGGCGGCCAGCCCGACGCGGTCGGCGATGGCGACCGGGCCCAGGCGCTGATTCCACCGCAGGTGCACGATCTTGCGCACCAGCGGCTGCGGCGTGCGGTTGGGCTGCGAGCCCGGTCGGGAGGAGCGGTCTTGCATGCCGGCCTCACCGGCCGGCAGGTGTCGTCCACGACGAGCCGGGCGAGCTCGAGCCGTGCCTTCGGGGTCAGGGCAGCGTTAGCGTGAGACACGAGGACCTCCTGGTCCGTGAAGCGGGTGCCTTCAGCAGCTCCACGTCACGACAGGAAGTCCTCACCGTACAAGATCAATCAGGTCGTGTCGTCACACGCCCTCAACCAACGTGCCTGGTCAGTACAGCTAGTCGACAAGGTGCAGTAGGGGGCGCTGACAGCGCGCAGGCGTCGCTGTGCGCCGAGTGTCGGGCGGCCGGCCACTCGCCCGCTGCCGATCGCATCGGTCGAGGGCTTGCGGGGGCCGGCGACGACCGCAGAGCCTAGTCCTCGAGCGAGGCTCGACCAGAAGACCGGCTCTGCTGGCGTCGCTGCGGCCGCGAGCCAAGGTGCCCTGTTGCCGCGATCAGCGCTCGCACGGCAGCACCCAGCCGGCCAGACGCGACGGCGTTGGCCGCCCCGCCGAGCTCCCACGTTGTAGCTGCTCTTCGAGGGCGTGAGGTGTGGTCACAGGATGGTCACCAACTGCGTGACCAGCGGTATCAAGAGGCGATACACCCTGATACGGTGCCTGCACCAGAACCCTTACTACGCAGCACTTCGCGTCACGAAGCAGTCTCGGTCGGCACATCGCTCGGACGGCTACGGATCAAGGGGTTGCAGGTCGAATCCTGCCGAGCGCACACATCGTCGCAGGTCAGAGCGGGTGCATCCCTTGACGCACCCGCCTCGCGGGGCCTCTTGGAGGGCCGTGTTCGCAGTGTGCTCAGAGCACCTTGCGTGACGACGGCCTGACCTGCCACACCGCCGAACCAGACTGCCTCCCCCGCGA
>Ga0210040_10001131_pt1 | contig 41358 bp, 70 predicted proteins | sample CryGeyCG12114_NA_FD_185462 | JGI IMG/M metagenome (GOLD analysis project Ga0210040, IMG submission 185462) | Groundwater microbial communities from aquifer - Crystal Geyser CG19_WC_8/21/14_NA (SPAdes) (version 2) | ecosystem: Environmental > Aquatic > Deep subsurface > Groundwater | place: USA... | reverse complement strand
CCCCGGATGCTCTACCGCAAGACCGACGAAGAAGACGTGCACGTGGTCAGCACGGATCGGAACGGCCTGCCGCGCGAAACCATGGTGCGCAATTCGTTTGGAGGGCTGCTGTGCGAAGTCATGGTGGCTGATAGCGCGGACGAGGCGGAGGCTCTTGCAGCTTCGGGGTGGGATGTTTCCCCGCAGGCTGCTCACGGAGTGGAGGAGGGCTTGATCGCCGCCACCACTGCCAAGGATGACGAGATCGTGGCCTTGCGCGCGCAAATCGCTGCGATGGAGGCTGCAATGACACCGGAGCAGCCTAAGCGCGGACCAGGCCGCCCGCCGCGAGTGCCTGACGAACAACAAGCTTAGGGGCGGAGCGTTTCCGCTGGTGTCGGGGCTGCACTAGTTATCAACCCGCCCTCCTGTTCCGTCGCCTCCCTGTAGATCATTGGGTGGCGGAAAGCGTGGCAAACCCTGCTCCCTGAAATAGATAAGGGAAAGGGCGGGAAGTCCCCACTTGCAACCAAATGCAAAGCGGCGTATTAGTCCGCCTAGCCATCAGTTTCCGGGGTACTGTGAACCCTGAGTAGCGGCAAGCCCAACGGTTTTCAGCTATTCAGGAGGTTCCTCATGGCTTCGTCCATGTTCAAAGAAGAGATTGTCGCCTTCACCGATATGGTGTCGGCGTTTGAGGACCAGCTTGTCTACGGGCAGGTCGCCACGCTGTTTGACGAGCTTACGCCCGAGCAGATGGTTCACACCCGCGATCGTGTGTGGGTTGACACCCCGATGATCGGCTCGTCCTATGACGGCTTCGACCAGACCAGCAATTTTGACGGGCTTACCGAGCTTGTCGTGCCGGCGAGTGTCGGTTTCCACAAGGCGTCTCCCAAGGTTCTGTCCTCCAAGAACCTGCGCAATCAGCGCGCCATGACCAACTGGATGAGCGCGGCCAAGGCGAAGCTTGCTTCGGACGTGAATTCTGCAGTTCGTCGGCGGGTGGCGCTTGAGGCGGCAATCTTCACCAAGCGGACCGTCGCCCCGACCGGCTTTGAGGATCTTGCGCAGTCGCAGGCGCAGATGGACGAGATCGGCGTGCCTGTTGACGACCGTATCGCCTTCATCGGCACGCGCGCGGCGATCGGCATGGCTGCCAACCTTGCGGCTCGCCAGACGATGGGCTCGGCAAGCCAGAGCGCCTACGAAAAGACGAAACTGATCGACATCGCGAACTACGAAGTGTTCCGCGACGATCAGCCTATCCGTCTCGCTGCGGCTGCGGGCGGCGTCACAACGGTTAACGGCGCAAACCAGTTCTGGGAGCCGGCGGCGTTCACGACCGAACCGGACGGCGAGCAGGTCAACCGCGACAATCGGTATTCGCCGCTGATCGTCACGTCGGCTGCGATTGCCAGCGTCAAGCCGGGTGATGCGTTCACCATTGCTGGTGTCAACGCCCTGCATCGCATCAGCAAGCAGGACACCGGGCAGCTTCAGACCTTCCGCGTTATCGCGGTCAACACAACCACGAACACGCTGACTGTCGCACCGGCGATCATTTCGAACGGCGGTAGCACCATCGCCGGTCGTGAATATCAGAACGTGTCGGCGACCCCGGCAAACGGCGCGACCATCACGTGGCTCAACACCACCACGGCCGAGATCAATCCGTTCTTCTCGCGCCGCGCGGTTCTGTTGCTGCCGGGTTCGTTCCGGGTCGATCAGGGCGATGGCTGGGCTGTGGCAAAGGCGACCACGCCGCGGTTCAACCTGCCGATCACCTATACGCGACAGGGCAACATCAATGACCTGTCGCTCAAGGCTCGCGTCGATATCGACTTCGGCACCGCGCTTCTCGCCCCCGATCAGGCCGGCGTGGTCATGTTCAACCAAGCTGCATAAGGAGTTAGTGACATGGCCGCTCGCAAGAATGACATTCACCCTGCCGACATGGAGGCAAATGCGCCCGAGGGCGTGGCGATCAGCGACAAGGACGTGATCGCGGCGCGCTCGGAAGGTGCGAAGGACGCCGTCAAGGAAGCTGCCAAGGACAGCTATAAAGCGCTCACCGATGGCGCACTGCCCGGCGCCCCGCCCATTGTGCCGTACATGAACCACGACGAAAGCCAGCGGTATGCGTACCTGCTGGAATACAACCTGACGCAGTTCCAAGAACTCGTCGCAGGCAAGGCGGACTACAAGCCCGACGACACGCAGGTCTATGGCCTCCTGAACCTGGAGCGCAACGGGCAGAACCGTACACCCTACGTCAAGGCGATGATGGATCGGCTCAAGCTGGAAGCCGACGCGCTGCCGGGCGGCGGACCTGCTTACACCAACGACCTGACCAACATCACCGAGCTGTGATGCTTCTCCGCCCCGCTGCTTAAGGGCGGCGGGGCGGGCTGTTTTAGGAGCCTGTCGTGGTTGATCTAGTCCGTGTCACTGGCACTGGTTCGGTAGGTGTCCCGCTCAAGCTGGCGGATGGCCAGACTTACGTTGTTCCCGCGACTGTCTCAATTAGTGCCGCCGGTGCGGAGTCTGCCGGCGCCGGCAACCTTGCGCTTACGCCCGATGGCGAGTTGCAGGTTGTCCAGCCTGACGAGGTAGGTGACGCTACTCTCAACCTGACGCAAAAAGACGCGTTCGTTGAGATTCCGGTCAACAACAGTCAGAGCGTTCTTGGCGCTGACATCACTTTCTCGCAGCCGGGTTCGGGCGCGGTGGTGGTAGCAGAAAGCACAGTCGGGCAGTTGTGGTTCCCGATGAACATGGCGCGTGTGGGCGCAGGCGGCACGCTGCCCATGAGCGCGGCGGATGATAGCTCTTGGCGTTCCAGCATCGTTGCCAAAACAGCAATCCGCTTCCGGGTATCGGTGGCGGGGGCCGGCACGGCGCGTATCACCTATTCGATTTCGACCAACCCCTCGTTGATCCAGATGAGCGCGGCGCTGCCACCGGGAAACAACCGGCTTGGCTTGATCAGCGTTGATGGCCCGGTCGCTGTCACAGGGCAGTTCTGGCAGGCTGTGCAGCCCATCAGCGGCACCGTAACGGCCAACGTCAACGGCCCGCTTGCGGTAACGCAGTCTGGCACGTGGAGCGTGGGCGTCAACGGCCCCGTGACGATCGGCGGCACGGTGACCGTTGCTGGCACGGTGAATGTCGGCAATTTCCCCGTCACGCAACAGGTCGGGGATGCTGGTGGCTCGCTGACGGTGGATACCGGCGCACCGGGCGTGTTCGCGCTTACCGGAGCCTTGCCAACTGGCGCGAATGTCATTGGCGCCACGCTCAATCGGGCCGCGGTCAATGCTCAGTTCGGGCAAGTTGCAAACGTCGGCCAAACTCCCGTGATGATCCTGCCAGCAAGGTCTACTCGGCAGGAAGGAACGATCGCGCCCACCACCAACGGCACATTCTACGTCGGTAGCCTCCCGACCATGACTGCAACGGCGAACAGCCTCTCCCTGACGAACACCGGGTACACGCACGATGCGCAGACACCGCTCTACGTGATGGCGGCATCTGGCACGATGACCTTCACGTTCGCGGACGAGTTCAACTGATGGCGCGGCTGGAGCCTTTCGCACCGGACACGTCGGGATTGATGCCTCGCAGTGAAGCGGAAGCCACTATCGCGAACCTGACGAAGCAGATCAACGACACCGGGTTTTTCATTCTCGGCACGGTGACGCTGGCAGAGAGTGCAGGCTTGGTGTCTATCACTGCCGGCACCCGCAGGCTCACGATCACCACGCCTACCGCTTGGAATGTCGCGGCCGGGCAGAACCTGTTGCTTTTCCCCGGCGCCGTGCCGAGCGGTAGCTATGCCACACACGACGTGATCGCGACTGCGGCGAACACCATCTCCGTAGGGCTTACCGCGCCACTTCTCGCGATCGGGGCAAGCTACAGCATTTCCGGCAAGCTCGCACGTTTCGGGGTGCCGGCATGACGACCCGCGCGACAATCCTTGCCAAAGCCTTTGGGCGCCTTGGCATCACCGACTATGAGTTTGCGGTCGAACCGGACGAGTGGGCGGATGCGCGTACAGCGCTCGACGGCATGATGGCCGAATGGGAAGGCGCTGGCATCATCCTCGGCTACACGCCTAGCAACGACGACGACAACGACGCGGTGCTGATGACGACGCCTGCATGGGCGGATCAAGCGCTGTGGAACAACCTCGCGCTGCGCCTTGCTCCTGACTTCGGCAAGACGCCCTCCCCGGACCTGAAGCGCCACGCCAAACGGGGCTATGACCTGTGCGTGGCAAAGACGATCGTTATTCCCGTTGCCCGCCGTGCGCGGCCAGCCATTCGCGGCGGCGGAGATCGTTGGCGAGGTTCATACGACACCATCACGGAAGTATTGGTGGATGACAGCGGCGAGGGAGTGCTGAGCGATGGCTAATCGGCTTCGTCAGGAACCATTCTCGCAGTCCAACATCGGGCAGTCCATACTGCGTCGACTTGGCATACTTGAGACGGCGTTTTCGGCAGGTTTCCAGCAGTTCAACGCTGGTCTAAGCGCTATCTCGGCGCTGGCCACTACTGCATTTGGACGTGGCCTGTTGACATCCACAGACGCAAGCGATCTCCGGGTCAAGGCGGGAGTCGGCACGATCGCAACGCAAGATGCGGCGGCCGTGCTGCTTACTGGAGGCAGTATAACAGGCATTGTTGATCTTGCGATAGCAGATGGCGGCACGGGGGCTTCGACGGCGCCTGCGGCCAGAAGCAATCTTGGCTTGGGAACAGCAGCCACAAATAACATAGGCACCACCGGAGCGACGGTGCCGCTGCTCAGCGGGATGAACACTTGGTCGGCGCAAAATTTGTTCGCCGATATAGTGGCCAACATGCTGACTATGACCGGAGCGGCGGGCACTAACCGAATTTTTTACTTCAACTCCGCATTGGCCAACCGCTGGGCGGTGCTGGCAAGCGGGGAGGCTGAGAGCGGTGGCAACAGCGGCTCCAACTTCGGCGTTGCGCGCTACACGGACGCGGGCGGTTATATCGACCAGCCGCTGACCATCAACCGTGCAACGGGGACAGTGAACTTCGGCAACAACATCGGCGTAGCCGGAGATGTTAATAGCAACAAGCGCTTCATCGGCGCGCTGCCCAGCGCCTTCGTGGATATGTCGGGCGTTTCGATCCCCAACACTCCCATTATCAATTGGGACGGAGGAGATTTTGACTCCTATGATCGCGCCAACAACGTCCGCGGTTTCTATGTAGCCAACACCATTCGATTCGCGGTGAACAGCGCCGGGCCGGTGATTCCCACCAGCTTCACCCCCGCCAGCTCTACCGCTGCCGGCACCACGGGTCAGCAAGCCTGGGACGCCAACTACTACTACGTCTGCGTAGCAACAAATTCTTGGAAGCGCACGCCGCTGTCAGCGTGGTAGATGGCTCAAATACCAATTCTTTCTGGAATCTATGGCAAAGGCGTTGACGTTCACCGCAGCGTGCCGGTCAACATGATCCCGGTAGCCGAGCCGGGCGATGGTAGCGGAACGGGCATCAGCAAGGGCTATCTGCGCCTCACTGCCGGCTTGCGAACGATTGCGAAAGTAACGGGTGTCGACCGGGGCGCGTATGTGTGGCTTGGCAGCCAATATCGGGTGCGCGGGGCAACGCTTCTGCGCCTTGATGGCAACACGATCACGTCCATCGGCGACGTAGGCAGCGATGGCAAGCCCGTCACCTTCGCAGAAGGGTTCGGCCGCATCGCCATCGCTTCGGCTGGTAAGCTCTACTATTACGACGGAAGTGCGCTTACCCAGATGACCGATGCCGATCTTGGCACGGCTCTTTCGGTGGCGTGGTCGGACGGCTATTACCTCACGACAGACGGCACCAGCATCGTCGCAACCGACTTGAATGACCCTGCCAGCATCGACCCGCTGAAGTACGGATCGTCGGAAGCGGACCCCGACCCGGTGCAAGCAATCCTCGCCTTGCGGGGCGAGGTGTACGCGCTCAACCGCTACACGATTGAGAAGTTCATCAACGCCGGCACAACGGGATTTCCGTTTCAGCGATCACGCGGGTCTCAGATTCCCAAGGGGTGCGTAGGCAGCAAGGCGTTCACCCCCTTTGTCGAGACCTTCGCGTTCTGCGGTTCTGCCCGGAATGAGACGGCGGCTATCCACCTCGCCGGGGCTGGTCAGGCCATCAGGATTAGCCCGCGTGTGATGGATGATGCCCTAGCGGCGCTTACCGATGAACAGCTCGCGCTGGTCGAATTGGAAGCGCTTAATTCGGCGGGATTGTACCAGCTATTGGTCCACTTGCCGACTGAAACATGGGTGTACCACTGGACGGCCTCGCAACTGCTCGACCTGCCGGTGTGGAGTCGGCTCGCGGGCGGCGCGATGTTGGATGAAGCGTATCCCGGCCGGCACTTCGTTCTTTCCGATGGGCAGTGGTGGTGCGGCGGTGTCGACACGATCGGCGTTGTGGACGACAAGCACGCTTCGTTCTTCGGCAAGCCCCTCGCCTATCAATTCGATACGCCGCTGATCTACAACGGCGGAAACGGGGCCATTACGAACGAAGCGGAACTGGTGACGATCGGGGCCAGAGGAGCCGATGCGTCGCAGGTGGCTATGTCCTACACCGGGGACGGGCTGACGTGGAGCCAAGAGCGGTTCAAGCAGGTCGGCGGCGGTGCGAAGCGTACTGTATGGCGCCGGCTGGGGCGCATGGCAAATTGGCGAGGCTATCGCTTCCGTGGCGTGGCTAAGGCACCCCTCGCCTTTTCCCGGCTTGAAGTCGATTTGGAGCCATTGGTGTAATGGTCACGCAGCGCGTCGTTGATCAAGAATATACCGTCCTCAACGATCGCGAGATCGCAGGAACCGGCATCGGCACGTCGCCTGCGGCAGTGGCAGGCTACAGCGACTTGCAACGTGCGGTGTATCAGGATCAACCGGCTGATACGGCGGAGGTTGCGGCGTCAGCGAATGCGGCGGCAACCAGTGCGGCGACAGCACAGGACTTCGCGGAGCAAGCCGGGTTAGACGCGGCCGATGCCGGCGCGCGAGCCGATGCGGCTCAAGCCGATGCGGACGCGGCGCAGAAGCGGGCAGACGACGCTTACACGCTCGCAGATGGCAAGGTCAGCAAGAACGCTACGCCAACCTGGGCAGCGCCGTCCGGCACGCTTACCCGCACTGCGCTTGCGACTTATGTCGGAGGCACGGCAGCGGCAACCTATGACCCCGCGCAAATGCAGGTGCTGATGGACAGCCATGCAGCGTGGACGCAACGGATGGCGGCGCTGGTTACCGATCTGATCGGGAATGACGTGCTGAAAAGCTGATGCTGACGGTCAAGGCGATTCGCGACAGTCGGGCGGTCGATGCGGTCCTGTGCCACCCCGCCATCGCCCCCAAGCTACGCCATGACGGGCGCGAGCCGGGGTTCATCAAGCATCGCCTAGTGAGCTACTATGGCGCGTTCGTTGACGACCGACTGGTGGGCGTATTCACCGCGGTGGCTTTCACGCGTTGGGAGGTTGAGGTGCATGTTGCGATCATCCCCGACGCAATCCGTCATGCGCACGAGTTATGCCGGCTGTTCTTGGCTGAAGTTTTCGCCAAGCGCGACGTAATGCGGGTCACGGCTTACGTGCTGGCGACGCTAACGAGCGCAGCGAACCTATGCCGCAGGCTGGGCTTCGTGGACGAAGGGCGGCGCCGGGATGCCTGCCGGGTCGACGGCATGGCTACAGACGTGATCGTGCTGGGGATGACGCGACGCGATTGGCCGCATCAGGGTTTGCGGCAGTAAGCGCGAACATAATCCGCAAGCTCCAGCTCGCCTTTGTTCAAGGCAAATGCCGTCGCCTCGTCACACTTGCCAGCCGCCACCAGCTTTCCCACTTTCTTACGGCGTCCGTTCTGCTTGCGATAGCGCAACGCGCTGCCGAGGTTCGCCATTGCTTGTCCGTCAACCGCCGTTGTTGGGTACTGAATCGGACCACTCGGCGCAGTGCGGCTGGTACATTGCACCTCGCCAAGCACAGGCCGGCAGCTGGTCGTGGTGACTTGAATTAGAATCGCCAGTAAAAGCATTTGGCCTTCTTGCCCTCACTCGTTTGCTGGTGTAAAGGCCCATCTGTCCGCGTAGTGCCCCTCCGGCAAGGCTCCTGATGATGTTCATCGGAGCGCGGTCATTTCCTTTATCGGTGACGCAGTTGGATCTGTCCTAAGTGGCATCACCGGCGCCAAGCAATCGGCGAAGGGTGCGCAGAAGGCTGCGCAAATCCAATCTGCCAGCGCCGACAAGGCAATTGCCGAGCAGCGCGACGCCCGCCTGACGGCGCAAAACCTCGAACAGCCCTTCGTCAACGCCGGCACAGCCTCGCTGGCGCAGCAAATGTCACTGCTTGGCCTCAACGGCACGGCAGACCAGCAAACGGCGCTTAGCGGCCTTCTGACCGGCCCTGAATACACCACCGGCGTCCGGCAGGGTGAGGAAGCCATCCTCCAGAACGCGGCTGCGACCGGCGGCTTGCGCGGCGGCAACACGCAGAACAGCCTCGCCAACTTCCGCGCCGATCTGCTCGGCAGCGTGGTCAACAACCAGTACAATCGCTTGGGCGGGCTTACCTCGCTTGGCCAGAACGCCGCAGCCGGCGTCGGCAACAACGGCATCCAAGTCGCCGGCAATATCGGGAGCCTGCTTAACCAGCAAGGCGCCGCGCTGGCGGGCGGGCAAATCGCCAAGGGCAACGTCGTTGGCCAGACATTCAACAACGCGGCGCAGATCGCCGGCGTAGTGGCGGGGTTCTAGGCTATGGCCGAAGGCCCCATCAACTACTCCGGGTTGCTGACGCAGCTCAACCTCCAGCCTTTGCAGCAGGGGTTGGCGCAGCGTCGCCAGAACCAATACCAGCAAACGCAGATCGAAGCGCAGCAGGCGGAGACGCAACAGCGCACCCAAGCCGCGCAGCTTGCTCAGCGTCAATTCGAGCTGAAGGCTGGCGAACAGCAAGCCTATGTCGACGCGGTAACGGCCTACAAAGGCAATCCAACCCCTGAAGCGTTGCGTGACCTATCCGTTCGCTTTCCCGACCACGCCAAGGAGCTGTCGGACGCGGCAAATAGCTACAGCACGTCGCAGAAAAACGACATCATCGGCACCGGCTCGGCAACGCTAGGAGCGCTGTCGGCGGGCAACACAGAACTCGCTATCCGCACGCTGTCTGACCGCAAGTCGGCGCTTGCCGGCGCGGGCGTCGACACCTCGCATACCGACGCCATCATCGACATGATCCGCAAGGGCGACACGAAGGGCGCTCAAGCAATGCTAAGCTACGTGCTCGCGCCGATGGTAGGCAGCGACCACGTCGCCGGCATGATGGAAACGCTTGGCATCGGCGCCAAGTCGGAGCGGGCGGAAGCCGCGGCAGAGCGCGACGAGCGCCGGTTAGACCAAAACGATCGCCGCATCGGGATCGAAGCGCGGCGGGCGGATGCCACGATCGCGCAAGGCAACGCTCGTGTTGAGTTGTCGCGAGCGGCCGGTGCGCGGGCGGCGACAAAAGCCAAGTCGGGCGGCAAGGGCGGCAGCAAGCTGCCGGCCGGCTTCGTGCTCGACTGATGGCGGGCGGTGATATCCAAGAGGGCCAGACGGCCACTAACCCCAAAACGGGTGAGCAGGTCATTTTCCACAATGGCGCGTGGCATAACGTGCCTACTGATCCCGCAAAACAAGCGGGGATCGTTCAAGGCATTCTTGACGCACGACTTCCGATACCAACCGCCGGCAAAGCATTGGCCTCGCCTTACTGGCAAGGCATCATAAGCGAGGTCAGCAAGCGCGATCCCACATTTAGCGCGTCCGATTACCCCACCCGCTTGGCAACCCGGAAAGATTTCACGTCTGGCAAGTCGCGTCTGAACATTACCTCGTTCAACACGCTGCTGCACCACATCGGCACCTTGCAGAAGGCTGCAGACGATCTTGATAATTACGGCGGATTGGCCACGCCGTTAAATGGCGTTGCAAACGCTGCATTGGAGGCTGGCGGTAGCGCTCGCCCAACTAACTTTCGACAAGCAAAGCTCGCCGTCACTTCAGAGGCAGTGCGAGCGTTCCGAGGCGCTAGCGGTTCGCGCAGTGACGTAGAAGAGGCCGCTGCGGCCATTCCCGAAAACGGCTCGCCCGAGCAAATCCGAGGATCGCTTTCGACTTTAGCAAGCCTTTTAGCGGGTCGAATTCATGCTTTGGGCGAGCAGTATAGTGCGGGCATGGGCAAGGCTAGTGACGGCATTGATTTGCTTGACGCGGACGCCCAACGCACCCTCAAAGTGCTAGGTATTCAGTCTCAAACGAAAGGAGGTGATCAGCTATCTGGCGCGGCGGGGGCTGTCGCTGTTGGAAGCAGCGCGCCTCCGTCCGGTCCTGCCACACCCGGTGCGACGCCGCCCGATGGTGAGGTTCGCTTCAACGACGAACTGCCCGACACTTCGGCAAACAGTTATCGTTTCACCACCGAGCAGCAAGCTGCATTGCAGGCGTTGGCGCAGACTGGTGCGAGCGCAGAGGCGATGCAGGCGCTGGCTACGCAGTTCGGCGGCGCCCTTTCAGCCGACAATGCACAGAAGCTTGCCGCATTCTACGCCGACCCGAAGAACCGCGGCATCAAGGCAGGGTTCGATTACAGCAAGGTTGATGAGGTCAAGCCCGTTGACGCGGGCGATGGCGCGCTAGGCGCTGGTGCACGCGGCGCGGGCAACGTTCTCACCTTTGGCTTGCTGGACGAGGCGGGTGCGCTTGCCGATACGGTGACGAAGGGCGGCACCTACTCGGACAACCTCAACACACGGCGCGGGCAGGAGCTGTTCGATGAACAGAACCACGGTTTTGCGCGCGGCGTCGGGCAGGTTGTCGGGGGCGTTCCCCTTGGCGGTGTTGAGTTCCTAGGCGCCCGTGAGGCAGCGCGGGCCGCGGGCATTGCGGCTGTTCGCAGCGGCGTGGCTCCCGCGGAAGCGCGCGTGATCGCTAGCCGGGTATTTGCCACGCGATCGGCTGGAGAAGCCGCGGGGTTTGGTGGGGCATACGGGTTCGGAAACACCGATGGCAGCGCCACCGACCGCTTGCAAGGCGCGGCAGTCAACGCGGCTGCTAGTGCTGCGCTTGGTGGCGCAGCTGCATACGGCGGTAGCCGCTTCGCGCGAGCAATGGCTGCACGGCGTGGGGCCACAGTGGCTGCTCGACCCGCCGCGTTGGACCAGGCACGGCAGGTCGAGGCAGAGGCATTGCGTACCGGCGCCCCCGTAACCGACGCGGGTAGAATGGCTGCGATGGCGGAACGCCAAGGCATCGCCGTGCTGCCACAGGACATTGCAGAAGGCCCGATGGTCGGGCGAATGACCGCCGGTCAAGCGCAAACACCCTTTGGCACCAACACGATCCGTCAGGCCACTGACCGCCTATACACCAGCTTCCGTAACCGTGTCGGAGAGATCGGCGGGGATGCGCAATCTGCCGCCGATGTGGGCGGAGCATTAAAACAGCGTGCCACAGAAATGGCCGCTCGCGAGGGTGCGCGAGCGGAGAACACCAGTGGCGCCGTTCTTGACGCCGCTGGCCGTGCGGATGACCTGACGGGCGCAGGGCAGGTTGCGCAGCGCGGTGCGACGCGCTGGATGGAGCGCACGGCAGAGCGGGCCAGCCAGCTCTATGCCGATGTGCCAATCGCCAATGAAACCGATGCGGTGATCGGCACTACGCGGTCAGCTTTGGCTGAAATCAACCAAGGAATGCGATCCAACCCAGAGCTTGGCGCGATATTTTCGAACCCGCGCCTTCAAGCACTTGAGAGGGCACTATCCGACGAGGTAGATCCTGCGACAGGCGAGGTGTTGCGCGAGGCGCGACTTAACTGGCGTGATCTGCAGGAGTTCCGCACGCGCATCGGGGACGCGCTGGACGATCCTCGCCTCTCCGAAAAGATCGCGTCCCGTCAGCTACGTCGTCTGTACGCAGCGTTGAGCGACGACATGCGCGCGACGGCCGAAGCTGCCGGGCCGGATGCTTTGCGGTCGTGGCGACGTGCCAACAACTATTACGACGGGCGCATGAAGCGTGTGAACAACACGTTATCAGCAGTGCTCGGGGAACGGCGTGACCGCACTGCGAATGAGGCTATGTCTAGCCTGCAAGCCATGCTTCGCAGCGGCGGCACGGACGACGCGGCCCGGTTCTCGCGGGTGCTCCGCTCCATGTCTCCTGACGACGCCCGCACGGTACGCGCTACAATCGTCAGCGAAGCTCGCGGCGGGCGACAGTTCGACCCGAAGGAGTTGGCGAGCAACTGGAGCAGCCTGTCCGAGCGGGGCAAGTCTGCGCTCCTGCCACAGCGCGGCTTGCGCGATTTGATGGACGATGCAGCAGAGCGCGCAGCGATGTCTCAGCATGACCCGCTGGCTAAGCGCAGCGCCGAACAAGTTGTGGCCGACTTGGAGGCAATGGTTCGCAATACTGGCGATAGCGCCGGGTTTCGGCAGCGTATGGCGGCTTTATCTCCCGAAGAAGCGAATAGCGTCCGCTCCTTGCTGATTCACCGCATGGGGCAGACCAAGGTGGACGCCGTGCGCGCTGGTGACGGTGGTGAGGTGTTCTCTATCTCCCACTTCCTTGGCTCATGGGAGAAGATGACGCCGCAAGCCAAAGCGGCGCTGTTCGGCGACGCTGAAATGCGGTCCAACATGAACGATCTGGCGACGCTGGCAAAGCGGGTCCAAGGATCGGAAGCGCTGCGGGGGCACTCGAACACTGGCGCGATCAACAGCCTAAACGCCACCACCGGTGGGCTTGGCGCGGCTGTGGCGGCGTTGTTGACCGGCCACCCGATCGTCGCAGCAGGTTTCGCCGCGCCCGCAGTTTATCAGCGTCTGTCGGCAGAGGCCCTGACCTCTAAACGTCTGCTGAACTGGTTGGCACGCGCGCCCAAAAAGCCAAATCCCGCAGCCCAGCGCACGCACATCGCGCGCCTATCGGCTATCGCCCGTGCCGAACCCGCTATCGCGGCCGATATTCTCTCGCTTCAGCAGCGTCTGACCGATGCGTTTGGGAGCGCGCCCGCACGATTGGCAGCGGACGAACGCCGCGATCATGGCGCACCCGTCGATGGGAACCAAGGCCAGCAAAGCGCCGCAAATCAGGGGCTTCAGCCATGACCTCACACAACAGGATTAGCACGCATGGCTGACATGGCCTATCAGGTTTTCGTCGCGCTTGACGGTACCGCGCTCGAGGGCGGGCGTATCTTCATTGGCAGCGCATACAGCGACCCCGAAAGCTCGCCCTTAACCGTGTATTGGGACGAGGCGCTGTCTGTGCCAGCAGCACAGCCCTTGCTCACGTCTGGTGGTGTCATTGTTCGCGATGGGACGCCGGCGGAGGTTTACAGCGCACAGCCCCTTTATTCCATCCGCGTGCGCGACCGCAGCGGTTCAGTGGTGTGGTACAAGTCGGTTACGGGCGCCGATGTAACCGCCACGCGCCTGACGTTTCCCATCCCCGGTGGATTGCCTGGCGACAAGGGAGACAAGGGCGACAAAGGCGATCCGGGGGGCGCCGCGAACATCGCACTTGGTCGGGCGCAGCTCAAGGCTGCGGTTGCGACTACAGGCGATATTTGGACGCTTAGCGAAGAAGGCCGAACCGGTGAGTTCAGGCTGATGCCAGACGGTTTTACGCCGCTCTCCGATCCAAACGAAGGCGTCTACATCATCAACGCGGCGGGGCGGGTATTTGAACGCATCTACACGGGCCGCCTCGACTTCCGCTGGTTCGGGGCTGTGCCTGATGGTGTGCCCACAGCGGACAACAACAACCTACGCCCCGGTTTCACGGATAACACCGCCGCTATCCAGGCAACCTTGGATTTCAACTTCCTGCGGGGTGGCGGTGCAGTGGGCGGCCCTTCGGGCATCTATGGACTCTCCTCCGCCCCCACCAACCGTAACGGCCAGTTCAACGTCCTCCACGCTCCCGGCATCCCAGACATCACCAAAGCCCAGACGTGCGAGTTCCGTGGCGACACCCCTCCAGTATTGTCGGGCGTGACGAACAACGGCTGTATCCTGTGGTCCACCTTTGTGAGCAACACGGACCTCGACCACAACAGTGTTATCGGATGTCGGGCCAATGGGCCGGGCGGCATCAGCTATATCGCTCTGCGTCTGGTCAATTTGATCGTGCGTCAGCCGCAGAACCCTGCGCTCTATGGGGTCAATGCGGACAACTGCCACATCTTTGACCGTGAAAACCTGCGCGTAGACATCGCCGGAGGCATCGCCACGGCGGGGGAACTGGCCGTCCTGACGGTATCGGAGCCGATCCATCCCACGGTTGGCGTCGTGACCCCCCGCAATAACGTGCCTTACCGCTCCAGCGTCCGCAACTGCGTCATCTTCGGCTACTACTACGGCGTTCGCTGGGGCGAACTGGTGACGGGAGACGGCGAAGGCCTCTCTGCGTGCAAGGTCGGGATCCTGATAGGGGACGGCTACCACCCGTCTCATGTCTCCTTCGTGGAGTTCATTTCCTGCGGCAAGCAAATCCAGTCGGACACCACTGACGTGGGGCAGGAGATTTACATTGACTTGATAACGATCGAGAAGAGCCACAACGTCCCCTCTTGGATCGTCTACGGCGAGGACATCAACGATCCTCTGGACAAAATTCAGGGCATCATCACCTATCACGAACACGAAAGCGAACTCCAGCACATCGCCCCTTTCAACGTGATCGGCGCCCGTAAGCTGCGTATCGACCACGTATTCTCACAGGACCAAGCCGGGCGCCCGTACTCGCGCATCTTCCCCACGTTCTACGATTTCACCGCGGCCAGCAGCGTTCGCGAGCGAATGGGGACGGCCTCGGCTACGGCTTGGGACCTCTTCAACGCGGATACCGATGACGTTACGGCCACGGTGGGCGCTGCGTCCCACTCCAACTTCGGCGGCCCTGCGCCCGTGGGCGACGACTATCGCATCTCCCAAGTCAGCGTCCTCTTTGATGGGGATTTGCGCAGCGGCGCACGGCTGTGGGGAACCGCCAATGGCGGCGTCTACAAGGATCACCTTCAAATCAATCGCCTGGGCCACCTCCGGTTCCTCACCGCGCCGGGCGTCTACGCGGACGAAACGGCAGCAAGGGCAGCCGGCCTCCCCCAAGGCACCGTTTTCGAGAAACCTGATGGCTCCTTGTGGCGCCAACGTACAGCGTAACCCGTCCCGGCGGTATCCGGGCAAGGAGAACAAGCATGAAGCTAAACGAAGAGGCCAAGCAGTTAATCCGCGAGGAAATCGCACGGCAGCTTGCGGCGCAGGGTGGCGGAACCGTGTCGGCGTTGGATGAAGAGCCGGCTCCCCCGCCGCCCCCGGCCAGTGGCGGCCATGGCGGCACGTTGCCAACCGGCGGCTGAAGATGGTTGAGAGCGCCGTCTACGCATTGCTTTGCGCAACCGCGGTGGTTTTCGCCGCCGGGTTTCCGCGCGGGCAGCAGACGGCGGCGCTCTTCGCCTCGTGCGCGCTCACCGCGAATTGGGTGTTCTGCGGCTGGACCTATGAACCAGTCTGCCCGCAGACGCTGTTAAAAGCCGCGACGGGTGTCTTTATCCCATCGTATATCTGGTGGGAGCCGGCTGACTTCGCCGTTGCACTAGTCTCTTTCCTGCTTGGCCGTAGGCATTGGTGGGGATGGGCTATGCTGTGGCTAGGAATGTGTCAGCTAGTCGCTCACCAAGCGCATGAATGGGGCGTCTCGGACGCGCCGTATCTTTGGTGGCTGGACAAGCTACTTCTCGCCCAAGTGGCGGTTTTTCTACTCGGTGGATGGAAGGGCGTGCGCGATGCCGTCAGCAGTGCCGTTGATCATCTGTCTCGCCTTCGTGGCGTGGGCAGTCGGATTGCCCCAGTTCCTCAGACGACGGAAGTAGCGCCGTGAACGGGGACGGCAACAACGGCAACCTGCTTTTCGAGGCATACATTGGGATGTCGGCGATTGCCGGGTCGATTGTATCGCTATCGTTAAGACCATGGCGCAAGATGACCGGCTGGGAACTCGGCATGGCCTTGTTTGTCGGATTTTCCTTTGGCGTTCTCGCTGTTCCTTACATCGTGGTCGATGTGATGAAAGTCAGTTCATATCTGACCAGTGTGCGGGCGGCGTGCTTCTTTACGTTCTGCGGCTCTGCCTTCGCTTTTCTAGCGCTCCCTTCAATCTGGCGAGCCACGGCAAAGAGGTTCGGCCTTCCTAGCGCGGAGGACGAGGCATGACCTACGACAACGTGTTCGCGATCGTGAATTGTATCGGGCGCATCATCCTAACCGGGCTGCTGATCATCTGCGTCCACTACCTGAGGGAGCGCATGATCCTTGTGGAGCGCGTCGGGGCCGGGCTGATGGGCGGCACCTCGTTCCTTACCATCGCGCCCATTTTGGACGTAGACAAGCGAGGGACGCCTTTTGACGGGTGGGCGGCGCTGGGGCTGACGATCGGCTGCGTGCTGCTGTTGAGCGGCCGGCTTTACCGCGGCTGGAAACACGACCTGCTCAACGACGAGGCCCGCTCGCAGGCCAAGGACTACCTCATGTCACGGGGGAAGCTATGACCCAAGCACTCACCGCAACCCAAGCCGCCGCCCTCGCGATGGTCGACAAGGATCTCGACACCGACGAAGGTGTGATCCCCTATGCGTACCCAGACAGCCTCGGCTATCTGACAATCGGCCGCGGCATCCTAATCGACAAGCGGAAGGGCGGGAAGCTCTATCCGGAGGAAATCGCGTTCATCAACCGCCACCGGTTGGGCATGTTGCTCGCGGGAGTGGTAAACGAGCCTTGGTATCCGGCGGTGGCTGGCGATCCGGTGCGCCTCGCGGGCATTCTCAACATGCAGTTCCAGCTCGGCAGCGGCAGTGACGAAGCGTTCGCCAACTCGTTCCGGTACATCGCCGCCAAGGATTGGGCGAACGCCGCCAAGAACTTGCGGCAGTCGCTTTGGGCGAAGCAAACGCCAGCGCGTGCCGAGCGTGTCATTCGCCTTATTGAAACGGGCAAGCACGCTTGAACGAGCGCCACCAGCTCCACGCCTTCTACGCCATCGTGGTAGCCGTCTGCTACCTCACCACTATGGCAGCTGTCCTCGCCTACATGGGCAAGATGACGGAAGCAGTCGGCGTTGGAGCGGCCATCACCGGCTTGTTCGCGCTGGCTAACACCCCGCGCCGATCGAGCGGACCCACCGTCGAGAACGCTACCACCGTCAACCAAGGAGAAGCGCCATGAAGTTCAACATCGGCCGCCTGCTCAAGGCCATCGTCAAGAACGCGCCCACCATCATCGCAGCGGCACCGATCGTCATTGCGGCGGTAAAGCCGGTGATCCAGGACGCGAAGAAGCCGAAGCCACGGTGAACGCGAGCAAGCTGGCCTGCGCTGTATCCGCACGTGCCAGTGACGCTCTAGCAAGCCCCTATGCGCTTCCTGTATACGTAGTGGGAAGGTTACTGGCCTGGCGCTTCCTGCCGGTCGACTTGGTTACGCTAGTACTGTCGGACTTCGCCAATGCGGTGCTGATCCTGATGGCAGCAGAACAAGCGCGGCAATCACGGAAGCTAGAGCGCGAGGTGGACGAGCTAGTGCGCGCTACGGATGGAGCGGATGATAGGCTAGCGGAGGAATGATGCTGCGGGTGAGGGCCGATGTGGCGCCGCGTCGAACGGCACATACCACGCACATCATCGATTTGCTCGCTCTAGAGCAAGCAAACCTCTCCGGCCGGAATACCCTCAACCTCCACGCTAATGAAGGTCCCGCAGCACGATTTGCTTACCACAACCCTCCCCTACCCTCAACACCTGATTGACGCGACTCGTGGGTTGGGCTATGTCAAGGGGGCTGCGATGTAGGGGCCGGCCGGCAACCTACCTAGTCTCATGGGAGAGGTGAGACGCAGCAACAAGGTTCCCGCTCTGCCAGCGTATCGGCATCGGGCTTGAGTCTGCGGGTGTCCCGAAGGGCACGACGGGCTGGTGATAGCGCTGGTGCCGCGCTGTAGGGTTCGAGTCCCACTCCCGCAGCAACTTAGGAGGCCGTTATGATTGAAGGTTGGAACGGAACTAGAGCCAGCCGCGGCGGCGCCTTTATGGAAGGCTGGGGCGGCGACTGATCGCGCCCCACAGCTTCACCGCCCACACCACCGGCACCACGATAAACCCCAGGCACCCCGGCTGCTCTTTCGGCGGTTCTGGCGGCGGCTTCTTTCCATGTCCCCCGCTCATTGATTCGCCTCCCTTGGTTTAGGGAGAGGCTAGGCGGAAGTGAGGTGGGGAGTCGAGTCAGGCTTCGGCTAGAGCAGCGTCGATCATGGCTTGCCAGCACGCAACGGGGCCATCATCCTCGGCAGGGAAGCGCCCTTCATTTGCCATCGCATTTGTTGGTTCACGCGCAGCATTCAGGGCGCAACGGGCACGCGCAAGATATCCGTCCCCGATCAAGCATTCGCGCGGGTGGCCATCGGCAACCATCAATGCTCGGGCCATACGATCTATCAAGCCGTCCATCATCATTCCTCCTGTTCCAGCCTACGCCTTCCTAGAGAGGGGGCAAGGCGATTAGGTGCGGGCGCTCTCGTCTGGTGGCAGAATAGGAAGCCACGCTAGGGGCGAACCTTCAATGTATGTCCGGAACGAAAGGATCTGCGCTTGCCAGCGACTGTTCCTAATGCGCGTGGGGAACCAACCGCCAGTTTGACGCGCCTTATGACCCCGCCCGCCGCGCTTAGGGTCTAGATGATGCCAATACGCTAGCACCCATTCCCCGACCGGGGGCAGCCGGTCTGTAATTGGCGTGTAAGCAGCAAGGACGCGCCGTGTCGCTCGCTCGACAGCGGCGCGCTTTGCCGCCATTCGTCGGCCCAAGCTCCAAGGCTTGTACGGCTCAAACGTGCCATCCCCTCGCGCAATCTGACGCATCAACTACCTACCTCTTGTCAACCCTTCCCAGCAGAGCCGGAGCCAAGCAAGCCGTCTCCGCCCTGTCGGGTGGGTGTGCGTTGCGCGTCCTCGCGCTTCCGCCATGCTTTCTTCGACAGATTGTAGCCGAGGTCATCTGCCAGCTGGCGTAGAACACGCTCGGCTACCGGATCGTTTGAAGCCCCGGTGAAATCCCTATTGCGCAGGAAGGCAACAGACTGGATCCAGTTCCCTCCGACAACCACAAGCTGCGCCGTGTCGGCGTGCTGGCTCGGCAGGATGGAGACCGGGTTGCAGTGGTTGCCGATTGATATTGAGTGTGGCGGGTCGCGGTCAGCCATCAGCACCCCGCGCGCGATCTTCTTGCCAGCATCGGGGTCGCGCTCCAGCTCGTGAAGCCCGTCGTTGCAGATCATCAGTGCCGTGTTGTAGCCCATGCTACTCTCCTTGCGTTAGTCGATTGAAGCGGGAACCGGCCAGACCCGTAGGGGCTGGACCGGCGGAGCGGCGAAAGCGCGGGTCCGTCAGGACAACGCCGGAACGCAGGCCCAACGAGGGGCGAAGGGTACGGGGCGTCATGCTGGGGCAACTTCGCGCAGCCCAGAAGCCGGCAGCTTGCCAACGTACCAAGTGGGCCAGATCGCGACCGGGTCGTCCTTCTGGCGACTGATCTTGACCAGCCCTTTCGCAGCGAGGCGTCGGGCTGCGGCGTGCTGGTCTGCGTCAACCTCCTGCACTGACGGCCACTCGCAGCCTTTGAGCGTGGCGAGCAGCGCAAGCTCATCGGCCGGCAATGCGGCCGGAAACACCGGAAGGTCAGGGAACAGCCTCACCTCCCCCTCCCCTCAGATCGGACGCACGAAGGGGTGTCGGGGGAGGTCATGCTGCGGTTACGAACAGCTTACCAACCGGGTGCCTAGTCATCGGTCTTCCCAACGAGAATGTTAGCCTCTGCCTCAGACGCGCATGCTTCGACCCTGAGCACCCACCACCGGCCGTGCCGGTCGCGGAAAGCCTGCGCGCACGTCGGCGCCGGCATGTCGGGCGCAAAGCGGAGCATATGGCGCACCTTGTTCAGCAGAATGTGAGCCCCGTCACCTAGCGCGCAAATCTCGTTCAGATTTTTAGTCACAGTAGCGGTCCACCTCGTCGCAAAGCTCAAAGCGGGTGGCAGCGCGGACTTGCTGTCCATTCGCTTCCCACTGCCCGTCGATCAGCTCAGCATCGAAGTCCGGGCCTGTGGCGCACCAGTCCATGCTCCGATCGGGGATGGGAGGCGGATCAAAGCTGATTATCCAGCCGCGATAGTGATCGCTCACCACGACACCTCGCCGTTCTTCAAGGCAAGTCCGTTAGCCAGTCGAAAAGCAGTTTTGGGCGCAGCGCAGCGGATGAAGAACTCAGGACCAAACGAAAGTACCGTGACGTCATCAGGCACCTCAATAGTGGTCTCCCCGATGAAATGGCGATCCTCGCCGTACAACTTCACCTTAGCTTTAGTCATGGCAGGTTCCACATTCTGGGCGGCGCTTGGCCGCTTTGGGATCAATCGAGAAATCGCCGCTCTTCACCTCTTCAAGCAGCTCGGCCATCGTTTTTCGGCCCGGCCGGAAGTAGCGGTTGCGCTCTTTGCCAGTGCGCTGATCCACGCCCCGGTCCCGGCCCTCCATGTCAATCCAGCGCTGAACGGTATGCGGGCGCGCGGCCATGCGGAGCTTCATCCGCCACTCGGCAGCCATGAAGCAGTTGTTGCAATTCGATAGATCGGTCGCTGACAGCACCTCGACGTGACCATTGCCGCAATCGATCTCGGTGAACTCGGGCAGCCACCAATCGAAGTTTCGACCGAACGCAACGACGTCCTCTTTGACGACGCCGGCATCAGCCATTGGGAAAACACCTAGACCGCCCTCAACGACGCCCTTCTGCTTGGCATCCATCCTCTTGCGGCGTTCGATGCGCGGCTGCTCGTCTGCCCGGAAGCCTATGGCTGACCAGTAGCGCCCCCACCCTAGCGAGCGCAGATAGCGATGCGTGGTTTTGGTTTTCAGCTCTCCGGAGCAAAGCCTGCGCGGGCCGTCGCTGGGCAATGGGCGCGGTCCGATCGTGCCGTCGCGGCGCAGGATATGCTCGCTCACCAGCTCAACGAAAGGCTCGCCGTCGCGGCTATAGGAGTTAGGACCGACGATGCGGAACTTGCCCATCGCCTTGCCGTCACGTTCCAAACGCGTGACCGGCGCGCCCATTTCGCGCTCGAAGTCGTCCACGAAGCGAAGGGCGATGGCGTCTTCCAACCCGGTGTTGTCGAACACCAGCCGCCAGTTAGGCGAGAGCCCCCCGTTGGCCTTCAAAATGTGGGCCGCTTGATATGCCGACGAACCACCCGCGCTCAGCGTGATCTGAATGTTGCGCCAGACCGGCAGCACGTATTTGTCGAGGTCGCGATAGGGAGCCGTCATGGCCTGTGATCCCGCCCGCTCGGAAAAGCACGCCGACCTGCATCCACGCAACGTCCAGGATCGGCACCGTTATAGATGCAGCTATGGGTTACCCCTTCGCGCGAGAGCGGTGCGGGATGATTGCAGGCTGCCAACAGCAGGACCGGCAGCAGCAGGGTTCGACATTGCCCACGCGACTCGGCAGCGGCCCGTCCGTCAACCCTTTTAGTTAGACATGGCGATGCAATTGGAAGCATGGGGTTATTCAAACCCCGGTCGGGCCTCCAAGTCAAGCTCAAAAAGCTAGGCATTCTGCGGGTCTCCGGTCTTTTCCGTGTCGGTTAGACGTTGAGGGTTAGCCACCAAACCGGCCTCCCACTCTGCCAAAGCTGCGATGGCGGCGCTCGCCAACCTGCCCTGATCGGCAGCCGCGACGTAGGTCGCAACCTCGCGATCGTTGCTCCAGCCGCCCACTGCCTTGATCGACTGCTGGCTCATGCCAAGCTCCGCCAGCCGACGCGCGTTCGCCTTTCGCAAGCCATGGGCGCTGCGCTCGGGCAGGCCGGCGTCGTCGCACCATTCGCGGAACTTGTTGCCGAACCCGGCATAGCTGAACGGCTTTCCGTACTCGTTGAGCAGGTAAACCGTCGTACCTGCCGGCGGAGACGGCATGGCGACGATCGCCGCAACGAGCTGCGGAGCGAGCGGGAGCAGCATCGACTTGCCGCCCTTCGCCTGGTCGAAGGCGAACCGCCCGTCCTTCACGTCCGACGAGCCGAACCTGTACACGTCACCGCGGCGCTGACCGGTCCACAGCAGCAATTCGAGCGCCAGCCGTGCGCTAGTGCCAAGCCGGTGCTTGGCGCGGTACAGGGTGATATCTTCCTCGCTCCAAGTCACGTGACCGGGCGAGCGCTGCCCGGCCCCGACCCGCACCGTCTCCGCCAAGCGCACCGGATTAGAGCCGGCCGGACGCATCCGCACCTTCTCGGCATAGTCGAACAGCCGCACCAGCTCCTTGCGCAGCTTCCGGGCGGCTTCGATACCGCCGACCATCCGCTTGCCTTCCGGCTGCTTCTCGCGCTCCTTTTCGAGGATCTTGTCGATGTGCTCGAACGTGAAGTCAGCCACGTAGCGAGGACCGTTCTTGCCGACGCCGTAGCGATCCTGAAACCTGCCAAGGATGCGGCGCACCTTCGCCTGGGTGACGGCGGTGGGGCCAAGTCGGGTTGGCGATGCGACGAAGCGGGCAATCAGGTCCGCGATGCTGTTGACCGGGTGCCGACCGGCGCCGACGCCCTGCCCTTGTTCCAATTTGCCGGCTTGGAACGCGGTGTATTCTGCGCGGAACTCATCGCTGCCGAGCTCGCCTTTGAAGTGCCCGCTGGCATAGCCCGCCCGGCGATAGCGATAGCGCTTCTTGCCGTGGCGGTCGTTGTAGGCCGTCACGTACTCGGGCAGGAACCGGGGGCGCTTTTTCGCCATCAATCGAGCAAATCGTCGCAAGAATTGGAGCCGGCCGCGACGCGTGCGGCCGAACCGATGATCAGCGAGATCGTGCCGTCAGGGCGGATGTCGACACGGTAGTCGCGCACCTTCGCCTTCTGTGCGGCGCCCATCGCGCGCTTCACGTCGGCTTCGAGGAAACGAGCAGGCTTACCCATGCTCACCTCCACCGCGCACCACAGACAGATGCGGCTTGCCCTCAAACATCGCGTTGATGCGGGCTTCCACAGCTGCATGGCGCTCGTCATGCGCACTGCCGATTTGCTCCCCCCGGAACAGCGCGTTGATGTTGGCCATCGGCGTGCGCGTGGTGTATTCGTACACCCGGTCATTCGGTGCGCGATCGTCCACGATCACAAGGCGGACGGCACCGGTGACGTGATAGCTGATCTCGCCGGCTTCATCAAAATGCACGACGACGACACCGTTGATTGTCTCGGTCATGTCTCACCTCCACCGCGCACGGCGGGCTGTTGCTGACGGCGACGGCGGCGATCCTTCACGATGCTGTCGTGCAACCTAACTTCGGCATGGTAGGCGTTGCGGGCCAGCGTCTCGAAATACACCGGCTCGCCTAGCCCCGACAGCGTACCGGACAAACGGACGACGATCCCATACCCTTCGCCGTCCGTCGCGAACACTTCTGCCGTTGCGTCACCTTTTGCCAGCGCCACGTCCAGTGCGTCTCGCAGGGCAACTAACCCTTCTCTGGTGCCGGTGACATAAGCTTCGCCATGTTCGTGGAATTGGCTAGTGATGTGCACCCAAGGCGCCTGGTCTACGGGACCGCTCACGCCCTCCCCTCCCGTTCGATCCGTGCGGCTTCCTCGCGTACCAGGGAGCCGTTGTCCCATGCTCCCGAGAGGATTGCCCGACGCACGATGGACGGGTGCTTCCTTCCCATGCTGTCGATCAGGAACTCCGGGTAGCGGGCTGCTACTGCTTCGTGGGCGGGGGTCATGCCGCATCCTCAGCAGGCGTGGCCTTCGCATTAGGCTTGCGCGTGACCAATCTCGCTACCGGCCGCTGTGCGAAGCTCGTGGCCCATACTTTTCCGAAACCACGCCCGAACGCCGCCCACTCGCTAGGCTCAGCTCGAACCGATGCGATGGTTGCTTCAGCAGCGCCGCAGCACCCGCGCCAGAAACCCCGGCAGGCCTTGTACGCGATGTAGCCAACGATCAGCGCGGGAACGAGCAGCCAGAACCCGACCTGAACAATGATCCAAGCGAAGCCCCCGACTATAGCCGCTGGCCTGCGAACAACATCTCGCTCGATACGCCAAATCGGCGTCATTATCGCGGAAAGCACGCTCATATCGTCCTCCGGATGCACCGGTGTTTCCGGCCCATGCTGTCGGTGAGGTGTTCGGGGTAGTGGGAGGAGGCTGCGTGACGGGCGTCAGTCATGGCGATGCCCTTCCGGGCCCGCGCTACCCGTGCTGCGCACCGAGCCGCTTTGCGTCTCGGCCATCCGGCGGGTATCGCTATCGCGGGAAGCCTCAATAGCTGTTGCTCTGGCTGCCCATATGTTGGCCCCAAGGGAATGAGCGAGCGCTTTGGCCGCCTCTCCTTCGGGCGTGAGCCGATACCACCACAACCCATTCGCCTGTTCAAACCGGCGCTCAGCTAGCCCTAGTTCGCAAAGGCCTTTCATAGCCTGTCCCGCACGTCGCCAGCCGTCCTTCGGTGCTGTCCGCCAAGACGCACCGAAGCTAGTCAGCCACAGCGCCGAAAGACGTGCGATGGAGAGCTTAGCCAATCGCGAGGGATCGAAGCGCAAAGCGCCAAAACCCGCAGGGGTTTGGTCCGCAGGACGAGAGCCTGTCCCCGACAGGGGCGCGCCAGAACCGCTCACAGTCCTTCCCCCTTCCCAAAAGGTAGGGGCATGGCAGATCGGATGGCGGTAGCGTCCATCGACGCTTGGAGCGCCATGGTTTCGTAGTCGCGAGCCTCCTTCTTCTGCCCGATGGATTGCGCGTAGGCCTTCATCGCTAAGCGCTCGTCACGAGCTTGGTCCGCAATTACCGCCGCCCGTTCCATCCCCCGCCTTTCTGCTTCCTGGGCATGGGTGGAGAGCCGGGACAGGGCAGTTGCGGCCTCAAACGCCAAAGCCGCTTCTGTCGCGCCGTTGCGGCTTTCGTGAGCATCACGCGCCAACCAGCTTTCCGCGTGCAGTTGAAGCCGCTCAACCAGCCCCGCGATCTCGGCAACCCTATCAGGGCTGTTAGCGGAGGGGTTCATGCGGACATCGCCTTGAACGGGTGATAGCAAGGGCCTTCAAGGCATGGGCGTACGGTTGGGTTGTGGAGAAAGCTTCCCGTGAAGTGGGCGTGGCCGCATTCGAGCGTTACCAACGTGCCTGCATCAACGTGCCGCCACGACTTGACCTTGCGATTGGCGCATCCGGCAAAATGGCCGTGCAGAACCTCTCTTGCCCTGCTCACGACACACCCCCTTCGTCGCTGCTCTGCGTCTGCGGGGATAGGGCGGTGCGGGCGTCTAGGATGCGTTGCTCTGCTTCAGGCGTGGGATCTGATTGCCAAGCATCTACGGCTGCAACCAGATCAGCTACGCGATCACCTTGGGGTGGAGAGGCGGCGAGCATGGCGTCGAGAACAGGCCGCACGGCTTGCACGAGCGCTTCCACCTCGCGCCATGCTTCGAACGCCGATGCGGCATCCTCCTCCTGCCACACATCTGCGAACGCCGGCTTGGTCATGGCCGCTTGGAAATCGACCATAAAGGCTTCAAGCCAGCCGAATCGGCCCCGTAGAGAACGCGCCTCGTCATCCAAGGTGTCTCCTACCAAGGCGCGCAACAGCGGCCCTTCCCCCGCATCGGCAATGCCTTGATGCTCGGAGAGGGCGGCGAGGATGGCGTCGGCCTTTGCAAGCAAGTCCGTTACGTTGAAGGGAGTGGCGCTGTTCGCCTTGGCCCACTCGTGCATTTCCCAGCGGCGGGGATCAATGATCCGCGCAACCGCCTCGCGCGCTACCCCGCTATAGGGAGAACGGGGCTGGGCTTTGGGGGTGTAGGCGATGATGGGCGCGGCATTGGGATCGTCATGCCGCCAAGTGAGCACGTACGCTCCCTTGATGATCTCGATAGTTCCATCATCGAAGCGAGCCGCAGCATCGCCACCATCCCAATCCGCAGGCGCGCTGTCACCGCCATGCCACGGCACCATGCCGGATGGGACGCCCTCCCCGATCGTCGGCGCATTGCCTTCGGGCTGGGTGGCGACGACACCGCGGACCCATGAACTATCAGGCGTCCCGAAGTCGTGCAGGCATCCCATGCAGCGCTTCCGACTATCGGTTTCGCCACAGCCCCCGCACATCCGTGCTTCCTGTACGGCGCTCATGCCGGCACCTGTTCGGGCTGTGTCTCGCGATAAGCGACGCCGCAGAACGGGCAGAACGTCGGGATGGCGAGCGCCGGCCCTTTGCGCACCTTTCGATCCAGCTTCTCTGTGTCGATGGTTGGCAAGAGCCACGACGATCCGTCTCGCCCGAAGCCGAGCGTTACCGACAGCTTCGTGTTCATGGTCGCTAGTTTGGCATCCATCGCGGCGATGCAGTCACAGCTCATGCCGTCTGTTCCTTATTTGCGAGGGTGGCGCGGGCGCGTTTGTGCGGCTCACACGTCCGAGTGAATTGGCGGCACCAGCCAAAGACGGTGCATGGCCCACACAGTTTCGGGCGCTTCGGAGGCGCGGTCACTGGCCGGCTTCCCACACTGTTTGCGCCCGGCGAAAATCACTGACCTTCGCTATTGCTGGCCTGTCGTCGTCGTAATCACCGGTACGAATGCGCTCCGCTGCTGCCTTGGCAAACGGCTCCAGCGCCTCCGTCAGTTCTCGAAGGCGAGAGGTGGATGCGGAAGCGGTGGCGATGAGAGGGACGATCGCGCATGCGTTCAGGGCATTAGCCGCAGTACCAGCCGTTGCCTTGCTGGCAGCTTCCGCCACAACCTGTCCGCTGCCGCGCTGTATGACGCGCCAAGCCCCGTCGCCGGCTTCGCGGATAACGTACATGCCAAGATCGCTGTGCCGGATAGGCGCGCGAACTGCCTCATCGATCGCCGCCTGGATCACCTCCACGGCCCCCTCAGTCATGGTGGGTCTCAGTGCGTGCGATGGCGGCGGCTTCGCGGAGCTTGGCGACTACCTCGGCTTGGGTGCGCTCGGGGGCGTCGTTCCAGTCGGCGACATCAATGCCGAGATGGCCGCTTAGGAAGCGATACGCGTCTCCCTGAACACTGGTGGATGACCAGACCCAAGGCGCCAACGGGTCAACGCCCACCGTCTGCGCAATGCTGCCCATCGCGCACCAGCAAACAGGATTGCTTGCGGCCAAACCGTCCTCATCAAGATCAGCGCTGCCGTCCGCATTCCGGCTAAACGCCCCCTGCGTCCAAGCGTAGGGCTGTTCCAGTCGATCCGCCGCGCGCTCCAGCACGTCAGCTACGGATAGCGGCGTATGCCCCACCTCCCCGGTGGTGTTGGTGTCCTGTTTCATGCTGCTTGCTCCTGGCGAGGTTCGGACCAGCGCACGCCATGACGGGCGCCAAACTCATAAAGCAGCTCGACCAACCCGCTGAATTGCTGGACGGTGAGCGTTGAAGATCGAAGGCCGACCGGGAACATCCCCTCGCCTTCCAGCGTCGGCAGGAACCGCATCTCCGCCCCCAGCGCGTTCAGGAACCGCAGCTTTAGGTCTTCCAGCGTTGATCCGGCCATCGCTGGCACCTGGCGCTGCAAATCCTGCAACATCGGCCACAGCTTGCGGTTTTGCGCATCGCGGCGGGTCTCGGCGCCCACCTTCATTACGTAGCCCTGCGGCGCTTGGTCGATGACGCGGTGAGCGTATGCGCGTTGCGTGTCGCCAATCAGACGGACAGACGGAAAGCTAACCACGTTTGGTCTCCCATGCCGAGCGGCCCGGCCATGCTTTCCAGAAGTCGTTGGCAAGCCGCAGGGCGTTGATGCCGGTCTCAGCTTCAAACCGCGTCCAGCCGATCGCGTGCTGCCGACGATGCGCGCCAGAGCAGCCGGGAATGGCGAAGCGGTCGGCAACCTTCGTGCCCATCCCCTTGCCGCCAGCGTAGTCGACGTGACACGCTTCGATCTTGCCTTCGCAAACGTGCCCAGCCTGCCCCGCCAGCACGCAGTTCCGACCGCGGAGCCATTGGAGGAAACGAGGAGCGTCCTTGTCGAGCGGACGGCCGCTGTTGCGCTTACGGGGAGCAGTGTTGGCGCGGAGCATTACAGCGCCTCCATTCGCTTAAGCAGTCGACACTCAGCCAACGAACCCGCAATTGGAGCGCCAACGCACTGGCGAGACCTATTGATTTCCTTGAGCCGCGTTTCAGGGCGGTAATAGCGGAGGCGGGCAAGCAAGGCGCGGCGGCGGGGGTTATCCCAACCGAGTTCGCTTTCCAGGGCATCGCGGATTTGGCGCTCGGTCATGCCGCGCTCCGATCCATTGCCTCAACCTCGACTTTGCGAGTGTTGTAGGTGTCGGTGACGCACTTGTAGTCAGCGTCGGAAAGTGCATCCGTGGCCGGCTTGTTGTCGCGAAGCCATGCTTTCAGGGCGAGTAGCGTCTCGCAGGCATTGATGCCGTCCAGCAGGCGCTGAGTGGTTTCCAGCATCGGTTCTTCGACGTTGGTTCGAGCTTTGTCATAAAGCGCCAAGCCGAAGATATTGCCGAAGGTGCGAGCGCAGCGCTTGAGCGCGTCGGTCGTCGCCTCCTTGGTGGCGCCCTCGATCGCATCTCCGATCGCCTTCGCGAAGCCGGAACCGAAGCCAACGTCTTGGCGTGTTACATCGCCAACCTTAAGCGTGCAAACGCAGGTATAAGCAGCCTGCCACTGAGGATTGCCCTTGCTGTCTTTGCCCTCCACGAGCGCATCGCGCGACAAGTCGACGGTGTATGACCAGCCATCAAACCCAAACACGCGGTTGAGTTCGTTGATAACGTGCCACCCTTCAAGGTAGTCACCTTTAGGGCCGAAGCTGCCGCTCGGCTTGCGAACGTGTGCAGAGCTAAGCGGTTTGGTCAGCTCGGCGCGCTGTAGGTCGGTGAAGGTCACTTACGCCTCACAGTGATGGAGGGGCGGCTCGGCTCAACGCCAAGCCAATTGGGCAGGTTGCCATTCTCAAGCGAGAACGCGGCCTTGATCTTGTCCATGCTGGGGGTCAGCTTCGGCACACAGAACTCGTCCGGCACCGCGCTCTTGTCGCCGATCGCCAGCTTGGCCGGCACTTCGCGAAGGCTGATCGTCGCTTCCGGCAACGGCAGCCTGTCCAGCCCCGCCGTCTGCATAATCGCCGCGATAGCGTCACGCTGGGCAGCAATCCGCTGGTCGCACCGATCCTTGCGAACCTTGCGTGCTTCCATCTGTTCGATGAGCGCGGCCTTGTCGCCTTCGTCGCGCTCGATGCCGTTTAGCAGGCGCCGCACGATCGCCAGCGCGTCTGTCTCGCCTTCCAGCGTGTCGAGCATCAGCCGCTCGTCTTCGTCCAGTTGGTCGGCATAGGCCGTGCGAATGGCGCTGATCTGCGCTAGGGTGAGGTCAAGACGCATCAGTGCCTCCAAGTTTGAAAGCAGCGCTTCAGGTTGCGCAGGGCACGCGAGCGAGTATGTCCGAAGCCGATCTGGACGGGGCAGAACCGCTTGAAGCGCCCTTCCGCGTACCAGCCGCCGTCGCGCTCAAGGAACGTGATGCTGTAGGCTGCGAGAACGGCGCTCACGGCGTCACCGCATACAGCGCAACGATCACGGCAATGACCGCCAGCCACAGCAGCAGAGAGTGCCACCAAGGCTCGGCAGCAGCCTCAAACGGCGCCGCAGCGTTATCCGCCTGCCACGGGGACACATGGGCTTCCCAAGTGTGGTTCTTGCCGTGGAGAACGGGCGTGTGGATGACGCGGTGAGTGCGGGCGTCGATCATGCGTCGCGCTCCTGAGCGAGGCTGACCAGCGCCCAAGCTAACCAGAAGCAAAGGGGCACTAAGGCGGCGGCCAACGTCCCAATGTTTGCCTTGCCAAGCATCAGGAACGTCAGGCTGCTTGAAAGCCAACCCGATGTGCTGCCAAGCGAGCACCAGAACAGCAAAGTGCGGGTCACTTGCCCATCCCCCATGCTGCCGGATCAATCTGACGGGCGGCGGAGGTGATCGGCTCGAGCTTGGCGATGCCGTCTACGTCAGGGGTAGGTTTGCATGACGGGCACCAGCCATAGATGGTTGTGCCGTCGCAGCCCTGACATACGCTGCCAGCCTCATAGCCAGCCGCTAGCTCGCGAGCGCGGTTCTCTTGCTGGATGCGACGGGCTTCGCGCGCCGCCTGCTCGAACAAGCGTTCCAGCCGTTCGGTGTCGAAAGACTTGGCGTTTGCCGTGTCGGGGGTGAAGGGCGCGCTCATGCGACCAGCCGATCGGCGAGGCCGCCAAACGTCCATGGCTTCTTGACAAGAGCAGTCGCGAGAGCCTCCGGCAAACGATGGAGTACGCCGCTCTGATTCTTCCAATTGTCGCCGCCAACGGTTTCGACCGGAAAACCAGCGTCGACCAAGAACTCGTGAAATGCGCAGCCGCAAATGTCGCCGTAATCATATTCGCGCTCGGCGGGCTGGCGCGCGACCCAATCTGCAAACTGCTGCTGAAGGCTCTTTGCCATGGTGCCATCTCCTCCCTGCGGTGTGCGGGGTGTGGAGACCTTATGTGCCCCCTCCGGGCACACGTCAACTAGAAAATGTGCCCCCAGAGGGCATTTTGTTGCAGCCCCTTGTTGTGTTGGAAAACGAACCTGATATAGAACAGAATAAGAACGGGAGTCGGTGGGATGGGGTCGGCGGTGCTGATGATGGAGCCGGCGTGCGACGTTGGATGCCGCACATGCCTGCTGGAATGCGCCGTGTTGCCGCAGCGTTTAGCCTGGTGGGAACGTGAAGTGGAGCGGCTTCTACGCGAGCGTGTGGCCGCTGCCGATCCTAGGCACCAGCGATGGCGCGATCACCTGCGAGCGTGCGAAGCCGCGTGTAAAGACCTCCGGCTACAGCTCGCGGCCACTCGGAATAAGGCAGACCCGCTGGCAGCGTCTGTTGCGAGGCAGCAAGCATTTCAGCCAGCTCCTCTTCAGTAGGCAGGACATGCTCGGGAGCGATCAGCAGGTAGGGCTCAACCCCGACCGCGCTTCCGATCTTTTCGAGCCATTCTGGAGATAGCGGCTTGGCTCCCGACTCCAGCTTGGCGACGTAATCTCGCTTCACGCCGATAGCGGTTGCCAGCCCCGTCTGGGTCATTTTGGCCGCTTTGCGGTAACGGGCGACATTGTTCGGAAGCACGCGGGCGAAGTGCCCTTGAGCGCCCGCTAAGCCAAGAGCCCCTGTGGGGCACATAAACCGCTTGCAAAAGGTGCCCTGTCGGGGCACATTGCGCCCATGACGTTGCTCGATCACCTCGCCGCGACCGGACAAACGGTTCCCGGTTTCGCCGATAGCTTAGGCGTCGCCCGCAACACTATCCGTAAAATCGCATACCGCCAACGCCAGCCTTCGCTGGATCTGGCGGTACGTATTTCGGCGGCGACCGGAGGCAAAGTACAGCCTGCCGACCTCGCCATCCCCTTCAACACTTCAGTGGCAGCATGAGTGCCGTCCTCGACGCCGCAGCGATCCTTGCCGACCTCGCGCGGGTCAAGGCGCTGTTCCAGCTTCGCGCCATTGCGACGGTGATGGGCATCGATCCCAATCACATCGACACGCCGATTGCCGACGCGCCGGAGCCGTCCGTATGACCCCGCTTCAAGCCCTCGCCCTCGTCACCCGCGCCCTGTTCTGCGTCCCGGCCGTAAGCCGCCCAGAACGCGATAAGCATCAGCCTAGCACAGTGAACGCGGAAGTCCTGCGGGGCGCCGGTGAGCGTGGGGTGATCGACTTTTTGAACCATAATGGAGGCAATGCCGCATGAGCGCCGCAACTGTCGTTCCTGAAAGAGCCCCGCTTCCCAAACAGCGGTTGCACGCCAAGCTAATGCGCGGCTGGGTCCGGATCATCGACGCGATCGGCAAGGGCGCGTTTGCCGACAAGCTAGGCTGCACCACCGCCGGCATCGACAAGCAGGTATCCGGCTCCATGCCTGGCCTCGACATTATCGACGCTGCGTTCTGCATTGACGACACGGTGCTGGACGACTGGCTGGCCTACCACGGCAAGCGCTTGGTGGACGAGCAAGCCGTTTGCGACGTGGACGATATGGGGCTTCTTCTGTCCCGCGTGCTGGTGATGCTCAACGAAGCCGAGCATCCGGATGGCCCAGGCGGTCGCGCGATCATACACACCGAATACCTCGGCGGTGAGCGACTGATGCGCGACATTCACGCTGCGTCGGGCCGCTGGATCGACAATTGCACGGCTATCCGTCGTCCGCGTGAGGTGGCGGCATGAGCCGCGTCCGCACCGCTCTACAGGCAAGCTGCCGTATGCTCGGCATCGCCCCCGCGCCGGCCGATCCGATCGCTGACAGCATCGACCGCGCCCTTGCCGAGCGCAAGGCTAACCGTGCGATCTACCGCAAGGCGGCGTTGAAGGGGCTGGGCAAGTGAAGCCGACAGACGCCCGTGTCGCCGGCCCCTGCGCCATCATCGTGGACCGCGGTGTCCGTTACGGCTTTCACCGCGTGGTGCGCGTCCCCGCGTTCCCGACGCATCAGATTAAGCGGTACGGATACGCCGGCCCTCGGACGGAGCGGGTGGCATGAAATACTGGACCAAAGCGATGGATGCTCTTCTGGCGGAAGGCATCGACAAGGGCCTGTCGAAGTTCGAGATCGCTGACAGTCTCAACACCACGCCGGATGCCGTGCTGGGGCGAATGCGCCGGATATATCCCGGCCCGGTAGTGCAGCGCTTTACCGTTACCGCCTCGCGCCTTCGCCAAGAACCCACTCAGCAGCCCGTCGATCGTGACCCATGCTGGCGTTGTGGCGTTCGTGCCGACGTTGGCTGCGTACATAGCAGGGCTGTGGCATGACGTTCGAGCTGCCCATGCCCCCCAGCGTCAACGCGATGTTCGCGACCGACTGGAAAACAAAGCGGCGTTTCGTTTCCAAGTCCTATGCGACGTGGAAAGAAAACGCGACAAATTTGCTAGGTGCGCAATACGCCGCCTACGGCTCGCCGTCCGTTCACCGCCCGGTCGCGCTGACGATCAAGCTGGGCCTCAACTATCAATCCGACATCGCCAACCGCGAGAAGGCCCTGACGGACCTCCTGGTGGCCAATATCGATATGCCGGACGATCGGTACATTGAGCGCATTGTCATCGAGCGGGATCAGACCATCACCGGTGCGCTGGTGACGGTGGAAGGGTCGGCGCTGGCGTGAGTGTACGCATGATGGCCAAAGCATGGGATCTGCCCATCGCCTCGACCGATAAGCTGGTGCTGCTCGCGCTTGCGGATTGGTCGGACGATGCGGGCATGTGCTGGCCATCGATGCAGCAGTTGGCTGACAAGACCGGGCTCACGGATCGTGCCGTGCGTACGTCTATTGGGCGCCTCCGTGATGCCGGCCACCTTACCCGCGACGAGAAGCCAGGCAAGGGTGTTCGCTACACGCTCCACCCCGAAACCACGTTCCGCCCGGAAGCTAGCGACACCCCGGAACCAGCTTCCCCCCGGAAGCAAACAACAGAAACCCCGGAACCACGTTCCGCCAATACACCAGTAACCACCAAGATACCTCAGAAGGCTTCGCCTTCTTCGGTGGCGCGCACGCCCAAGATTGATCCTTTCCCTCGCCCTGATTGGGCTGATGCTCAGGTTTGGGCTGACTTCCTCGCCAACCGGAAGCGGAAGCGGCTCACCAATACGCCCACCGCCTACAAAGGCTTCCTCGAGGACATCGACCGCAACGCCGAGGACGGCTGGCCGCCCGGCCGCTTGCTGGAGGTGGCCACAACCAAAGGTCACGGCGCGATTTACCCATCAATCAAGGACACTGGCAATGGCTACAGCACCGGACGATTGGCAGGACAACCCGGTCTTCGGGGGTCGCGGCCTGACCCCTCCCTCGACTTATATCGTGCCGCTGTCGCAGCCGAGGGAGCGGCCGGTTCATCCGGCTACCGGCAAGATCATCGCGGAACTTGGCCTGAGGTACCGGCCATCGCTGCACGCTGATCTGGAAGCTTATGCCCACACGCTGCGCCTGCTGACACAGGACGTGGCAGACGTGGACCCTGGCGCGCTTGGTTGGGCTTGCCGCGAGTGGGTGCGCACCAAGCCGTTCCTGCCGAAAGCGAACGAGCTGATCGCACTGGCGCATGAGTTCACCACCTCGGCGACGCAGGGGACGGATACTGGCCTTGCCCAACTCCAAGACCATTGCGACCGCCTTAACGCTCTCAACGGAGGCCGTGACGGCTGGCACGTTGTTGGCCAGCGCGGCAGCCGCACGATCGCCAAGCGCAACGAGCGCCGGAGTGATGCAGCATGAACGGCCATCATTCCATAGTTGAGCTTGGCCGTGGCATTGGGCGCGGGATGTTGGTCGAGTTTGGCAAGTGGATGCTGCTCGGCTTCGGGATCGTCTTTGTGCTCGGCTGGGCTGTACAGCAGCTTGGCTACGGCTGGGACAGCACCGACAACCGCGGTGCCGGCCTGCACAGCAACATGCGGTTGCGTACCGACTACGGCACCGGCTGCCAGTACCTGGAAAGCCGCGATGGCGCGCTGACGCCGCGCCTCAACCGCGCTGGCCGGCAGGTGTGCCGATGACATGCGCAACACCGGCAAGCAGCCTCCCCATGAGCTGGTCGATGTCAAATACCGCTGCGGTGTCGTCACCCGCGGGATCAAACCAGAGCATCGACGGTGGAAGCCAGATCCCAAGTTCCCGCCTGAATGGGAGTGGGACATCGTGGATTGGCAGGCAAGCAAATGAGGTGGCTGCATGAAAAGCAGCTCCGATAAGCGTCCTATACTTTTGACGACGCGCTACGAACCGATGCCGTTGTGGCATTTTGTCGGCCGTAAATGGTTCCTGTCGCTCTACTTCCGGCCGGCTGACGTTGGCGTCGGGTTTCAGCCTATGTGGGGCGGAGTTGCCCTGCATCTTTGGCCACTGATGTTTGCGATTTGCAACCATCACAAAATGCCGAGCGGCCCTTGCGATAGCGACGGAAGCCCGAAGGGCGAAGACGCGGATGCGGCTTCGTTCACGACGGCGCGGGCCGCAGGCATCGCCGAACCTTCGCCCGACCGCGGCAACCAAGCAAGTGAGGTGATGGCATGAACGAGATAGACTGGAGCAAGCCGCTTGAGGCGGTGCATGAGGATGGCCGGGTGGTTGCTGTTGAGCATCTAGAGCCCGGCTCGGTCAGGACGGAATGGTCGATCCGTCCTAAACTGGATACGTGGTATCACGTTTTCATGCCGGATGGCCGCTCTGTTTCGCCGGTGAGCGGTTGGCGCATCCGCAACGTCCAGCCCTCCACCCCCTCCCCCGATCCCCAGCTATACCAAGAGATGGTAGAGCTGATCGAGCGGGTCGCGCGTGCTGACAACGGCGGCTTTGCGATGTCCGGCTGCATCGGTGACGCCCGCTCCCTCGCCAAGCGCCTAAAGCCTGAAGACCCTGTAACATCACTCGTTCACCGACTGGAGGAGGCCGCAGGCAAGCAGCCGATGTTGCTCAGTGAACCGCCCCAGGAAACGGTACTCGCCAAGTTGCTCCGAGAAGCCGCTAGCACCCTCGCATCACAAGAGAGGCAGGCATGAGCGACAGTACGCGCGCGGTGGTGCCGGTCGATGAGCAGCGGGTGCGCCAGATCATTCGTGAGGAACTGGCTGCGGCGCGTCCACCACAGCGTCGTGGCTGCATCAACCATGCGCCTCGATGGGCCTGCGAACGCTGGTGCGGGTGTCAGGCTCGATGATCCGCACCCTATCCCCCTGGCAACGCTTCTGGCGATGGGCACACCAATTTACCGGATGGATGGCGGAGGGTTCTGAGTGATGAACATGCAATCAGCAGCCCTGCTGTTCGCTGATGCTCTTAGCCGAGAGCGCAAGTTGACCGATGCAGAAAGCGACGTGCTGTACGGGGTGGCGGCATCGTCTTGCCCCCGCCGACTATGGACAGCAGCCGATAACCGCCAACTCGCCCGTCTGGCACGGACGAAGCGCGCTCCCCAAATTGCCGAAGAGACGGGCCGTGGCGTGTGGGCTGTCCGCAAGCAACTCCAGCGGTTGAGGATGAAGGATCGTGGGTAAAATACCTGGAGACTACCGGTGAAGGGCAAGCTTCATCCGGCGCTAGCGGCGAATGCCGGAAAAGGCCGGCCCAAGGGCGCTCCTAACAAAACCACCAAACTTGCCAAGGAGGCCATAGCTGAGGCGTTCGATCGCTTAGGCGGTGCTGATCGACTGGTGGAATGGGCGCAAGAGGATCCTGACAATGAGCGGGTGTTCTTCACTATGCTTCTCCCAAAGCTGATACCGGTGCAGACCGAGCTAACTGGCAAGGATGGCGGCGCGATTGAGATAGAGCAGAAGGTGCGTGAGAATGCTGATGCAGTCACCAGCGCAATTGCTGGCCTCGCTGAACGAGCAAGAGCGGCAAGCGTGGCTGGAACGACTCAGCACTGAGCAGCTTGCCGAGTTTCGTTATCGTTGGGAGTTTTGGGCGAGACCCGACCAAGTAGCGCCGGATGGCGATTGGTCCACGTGGTTAGCACTCGCGGGGCGTGGCTTCGGCAAGACCGAGATGGGCGCGCAATGGGTGCGACAGCGTGTGTTGGGCGGGGCTATGGCCGTTGCGCTGGTGGCGGAGACGCAGAAAGACCTTGAGGAGGTCATGATCCCTCGTTTGCTCAAGGTCACGCCGGAAGGCGAACAACCAGAGGTGCGCTACAAGCCGGTTCGGCTGCGCTGGCCAAGCGGCGCCATTGCGTTCGGTTACAACGGCACAGAGCCGGACCAGCTTCGCGGCCCCGAGTTCGATACCGCTTGGGTGGACGAGCTGGCGAAGTATTTCAAAGCCCGCGAGACCTGGGACATGCTGCAATTTACCATGCGCAGGCCCGACCCGAAGGTGCTGGTAACAACCACGCCGCGTCCGCTCCCGATTATCCGCGAGATTCTGAACGATCCCACCACCCGAACGACGCGAGGGGCGACAATGGCCAATGCCGACAACCTCGACCCTAAGTTCCTAAAGCGCGTGCTCGACAAATACGATGGCACTCGGCTCGGGCGGCAGGAGTTGAACGGCGAGGTTATTGACGACGTGCCGGGCGCGCTTTGGACCCGCGACATGTTGGATCGAACGCGGGTCAAGGAATTGCCCGAGCTGGTTCGCGTAGTGGTGGCAATAGACCCAAGCGGTACAGCAGGAGACGAAGATGATGGTGACGCTATTGGGATCGTCGTTGCGGGCCGTGGTGTCGACGGTCGAGGGTACGTCATCGAAGACGCGACCTGTAAGCTATCCCCCGATGGGTGGGCGCGTCGTGCGGTCACTGCTTATCATGCAAATAGTGCTGACCGCATCGTTGCAGAGCGTAATTTTGGCGGTGCTATGGTTCAGGCTGTGATTAAGCAAGCTGACCGCTCCGTCCCGTACAAGGAAGTGACAGCTAGTCGTGGCAAGTCGGTGCGCGCCGAGCCGATCAGCGCCCTCTATGAGCAGGGCCGTGTGTCACATGTCGGCGGGTTTGCAGAGCTTGAAGACGAGATGGTCTTGTTCACCGCTGGCGGGTACATGGGCGAACGATCGCCGAACCGCACTGACGCGCTGGTTTGGGCGCTTACCGAGGTGATGCTTTCTCACCTGCCCAAGGACAAAGCGTCAGCACCGGTCGCGATACCATCGACAGCAGGAGGGTTCAGGCGGTGAATGACGCATTGATTATACTATTGAACGGCCGTGTATTTCGCGCGCTATCGCGAGCTTCCATGAGCAAGCGGCGGTGGCGGCGCCTTAGAGGCAAAACACGCCGTTAAGTCCAACAATGTCCAAGCGCGGATAACGCGCGCGTGGCGTATTTGGCGAGGCCATGCCCGACGATGCGGACACGCCCACCACAGACAGGCGAGCAGAGCGCCTAGCCGAGGTTCACGACCGTGCGATGCGCGGGTTCGACGTGGTGTGGAGTGCGGTGCAGGAGGAACGCGCCGCTGCGCTGTTCGATCGCCGGTTCGCAACGATCCGCGGTGCGCAGTGGGAAGGTCAAGGCGCTCCCGTTGACGACGATGCCGACGAGAACGGCGGGCCGGCCCGCATGGAGGTGCCGAAGTTCCTCCGTCCCATCCGCAGAATGCTTGGCGAATACCGCGCCAGCCGCAAGACGGTCGACTTCAAGCCGAAGGGCGACGACAGCGACCGCGCCAGCGCCGACAATCTCGACGGGCTGTATCGTGCCGACGAGAACGACAGCAACGGCCAAGCGGCATACGACAACGCGTTTGCGGAGGCGATCAAGGGCGGCATCGGCGGTTGGCGGCTGCGCGCCCGCTATGAGGACGACAGCGACGAGGAGAACGAGCACCAGCGTATTAGCTTGGAGCCGATCTACGACGCCGACCAGTCGCTGTTCTTTGACCTCGACGCCAAGGCGCAGGACAAGTCGGACGCGCGCCGGGCATGGCTGCTGTTCACCTTGGGCAAAGAGGCGTTCGAGGAGCGTTATCCCGACGCATCGCCCACAACGTTCGCCGATAAGCTGGATTGGGCTTACGACTGGACCCAGCCCGACACCATCACGCTCGCCGAGTATTTCGAGGTTGAGGATCGCAGCGTCCTTCGCCGCACGTTCCGGCTGACGCTGCTCGACAAGGCGGCTGACGACAACCCCGACATTCAGCCTGACGAGCAGACTTACGACGACGCCGAACTGAAGGCCGAACAGGAGAGTGGCAAGACGCTTGAGCGCGAGTTGCGGGATAAGGGCTATCGGCAAGTCCGCCAGCGCCGCATCAAGCGCCAGCGCGTCCGCAAGTACCTCGTCAGCGGCAGCGAGGTGCTGGAGGACGAAGGATACATCGCGGGCTGTCATATCCCGCTGGTGCCGCTGTACGCCGAACGCAGCTATGTCGACGGCATCGAGCGCAGCCAGGGCATGGTGCGGCCGGCGATCGACCCGACCCGCATCAACAACCTCGTTGTCAGCAACCTTGCCGAGAGCGCCAACAACCCCAGCTCGCGCGTGCCCATCTTTGCCCCGGAGCAGATGGACACGGCCATCGCAAACGACTGGTCCCGTTGGAAGCGCGACCGGCTTTCGTTCCTGCTCGCGAAGCCTGTCTACGCGTCGGATGGCGACACCATCATTCAAGCGGGGCCGTCCGGGTTCCTAGAGCCTGACCCCATTCCCGAAACCGTCGCCGCTCTGATGCAGGTTATGGGCGGCACGATTGACGAGTTGATGGGCGTCAACGCCGCGGCCGAGACGGTGCCGGCCAACACCTCCGCCGCAGCGATCGAGCTGGTCAACGACCGCGGCGACGTAAACGACTTCCTCTGGCACGACAACTTCGCGCTCGCCATGCAGCGATCGGGGCAAATCTGGCTTGGCATGGCCAAGGAGCTTTACGTCGAGGAAGGCCGCAAGATGGTCGCGCTCGACGGCGAGGGCAAGCAGTCGCTTATCACGCTTGCTGAGCCGAAGCACGACGGCCAAGCGCAGTACGTCGCCAACGACCTGACCAAGGGCAAGTACGACGTGATTGTGGACGTTGGCCCGGCGACTAAGACGCGCCGCGATGCCACGGTGAAGTCGTGCCTTAACATCGCGGAGATGGCGACGCAGCTTGCCGCGGCCGGCGTGGGCGCCGCTGGTGACGTGGCATTCTCCATGCTCGGCACGGCCATCACGCAGATGGAGGGTGAAGGCATCGACGGGCCGCGCGGATACGTCCGCAAAATGGGCGTGCAAGCGGGCTGGGTCGAGCCGAACGAAGAAGAGAAGCAGGCACTTCAGGCCGCGCAAGAGCAGGAACAGCAGCCCGACCCGAATGTGCTGCTTGCCCAGGCGCAGATGATCGCAGCGCAGGCTGAAGTGACCAAGGCGGAGACCGGGCGCCTTGAGGCTGAGACGCGCAAGATCGCTGCCGAGGCACAAGCGACCAAGGCGCGGGCCGATGCCGCTGCCGCACTCGCCGGGATTGATCGTGCTGACCGCGCCCAAATTCTCGCAGAGGTCAGGGCAGAGACGGACAGCGACCGCGCCGATGACGAGCTGCACCTTGAGGTGGCGCGCACGACCACGGAATTTGAGCGGCACGACCGCGACATGACACAGCCGGAGGTGCCGAATGGCGACGCAGCCTGATTTTGCCGACGACGATCTAGACGAGGGCGGACAGAACCTCGACTTGCACGACGACACTGAGGGATCGCCTGAGAACGAGCAGGATGATGGCGACGGCGACGGCGACCAGTCTGACGAAGAAGTGGACGAGATCACCTTTGGCGGTGGTGCTGTCGCTGGCGAGGACGAGCCGGAGGGAATGCGCAATCTGCGCAACCGGCTGCGGGAAGTCGAGAAAGAAAACCGCACCCTCAAGGGGCAGCCAAAGGTCGATGAAGTCGGCGACAAGCCCGCTTACGACGATTATTTTGATCGTCCCGAGGAATACGAACGCGACCTCGCAGCATATCTTGAGTGCAAGCGCGTTGCCGATGATCGCGTAACGCAGCAGGAAGCCGCTGCCCGCAAACAGCAAGAGCGCTGGGAAGCGCAGGCCCGCGACCTCGACAGCGGGTTCGCCGACCTCCGCGCGCCGGGCAAGGACACGGCGCGCGCGGCGGTTGAGGAGGCGTTCCCCGGCGAGCAATTCGCGTATCTGGTGAAAGCGGCAGGCAAGAACGCGCCTGGCTTCATCTTTGCGCTGGGCAACAATGCCGATCGCCGCACCGAACTGAAGGCACTCGCCGACGAAGGCAGTTGGGCGGAATTCATCGCCGCAGCCGCGGTAATGGCCAAGGAGGTCAACGTGAATCGACGCAAGCCGGCGACGCAGCCGGAACAGGTGCACACCGGGCAGTCGGGCGGTGGCGCAAAGGGCGACCAGAAGCTCGCGCGGCTTGAGGCTGAGGCGGGCAAAACTGGCGATTATTCCAAGGTGGTCGCACATCGCGCCGCCCTCAAGGGAGCAAGATAAATGGCGAAGCTCACCCCGCGTGAAGCTGCGATCATGCGGCAGGCTCTGCAAGTCGAACAGCAGGCATTGCGGCAGGGTATGACCAATACGTCGGACGAAATTGGCGCGGAATACCCCCGGATGCTCTACCGCAAGACCGACGAAGAAGACGTGCACGTGGTCAGCACGGATCGGAACGGCCTGCCGCGCGAAACCATGGTGCGCAATTCGTTTGGAGGGCTGCTGTGCGAAGTCATGGTGG
>Ga0210040_10001130_pt1 | contig 41412 bp, 55 predicted proteins | sample CryGeyCG12114_NA_FD_185462 | JGI IMG/M metagenome (GOLD analysis project Ga0210040, IMG submission 185462) | Groundwater microbial communities from aquifer - Crystal Geyser CG19_WC_8/21/14_NA (SPAdes) (version 2) | ecosystem: Environmental > Aquatic > Deep subsurface > Groundwater | place: USA... | reverse complement strand
GGGCAACGTAACTGTAGGTATAACCGCCGCGCCGCGTAGGGGCTGCAAAGACCCAAACGCGACCAATTACGACGCCAGCGCGGAAATAGAAGACAATAGTCTTTGTCTGTACCCGCCGCCGCCCGCGCTTTATTTTGAAGTCCCTATTTTAAATTCGTTTCGTTTTGTCATTCCGGGCGGTACACAAAATTTAGATAACCGGCTATTTTGCGAAGAGCGCCAGCCGGGTATATTTAAGGGCAATTATTTTCAAAAAGTAGAAAGGCAGGATGTTTATACGATCCAATGGCATACAAACCAAAGCGGCAGCGTTTTAGAACTGTACGACTACGATAAAAATATTTTAATCACTTCCATACCGGGCACTTTAAAAGTAGGCCAGGAAGGGTTGAGCGATACCTTTTTAACTTGGTTAAAAAAAGATGCGGGCGGCGGAACCCGCATATATTTTAATACTGCCAGCTTGCCGGTTCCTTTTTCGGTAGGTGAGGTTATAAATATAGCTAATACCGGCAGCATGGACGGCCCGGCTACTATTACCGGCGTTTTTGAAGATACAACGTTAGGAGCGCCGTATATAGTGACAGGGAACCTTTACAGCGCGGCTACGCTTACTTTGGAGGCCAGTATAATTAGCACTTATAACGCCCGGCCTTACGATGTTTACGAAGCTACTATAAGTTTTCAGAATGTGCCTAATGGTAACTATCAATTTTTTATTCATCTGGGCGAATTTGCCGCGAAAAGTGAGCCTTTCAATTTGGAAGCCACGCACCCGGAAACGCTTTTAATAGAATACCGCAACATTGATAACGCTTTTGACATGGTATACCAGACTGGCATACTTTGCAAATTGCGGATAGAGGCCCGTTTATTTTACCGGCAACCGGGCGGAAAGCAGGAGTTACACATAGAACCAAGCGGGCGGGCGCGGAAAATTTCCGCTAATTTATACCGGGCGGCTTTACTGGAAACGTTTCAGTTACCGCCGTGGTTAAACGAAAAATTATTTTTTATATTCGGGCATGATTATTTTGCTATAGATAGAACGGAATACCAGACCGAAGATATATACGGAAGTACAAATATAACGCGTTACGGTTTGGCGGGCGGAAGTATTGAATTACGCCAGGTGCAATTATTCAATAAGCAAAACGGAACCGATGGCGGAAATATTGACGCACCAAATACAGGCGGGTTTATAGTAGCAAACGACGGTTTATTAAAAGTTTAGATAATGGATAATTACAGATATAAGGAGTTACCGCCGTGGGTGGGCGCTTTGCGGCCCGGACAGATACTAACGCTTTTTGATCCGTCTACAGATACTACCTATCGTTTTAATTTTGAGCAATTAATACCGGCTGCTACCGACACTGGAACCGGGACCGAAGCCGGTACGCCTACAACCGGACATACTCAAAATACTGATTTAGGGACCAATAGCGCGACTTTCGATTTAAACTATGCGGCTACCAATGAAAATACAAGCGGCGCGACTGTATTAGTATTTAACAGCTTTAACGGCGGGCGTAAAGCAGCTATACGGTATTTTTACGATCAGGGAGCCGGTAATTATATTATTCAGCAAACTTTAAATTATACCGCCTCAGATTCGGACGTTTGGCAACCGTTAGGAGAGAAAGGCGAACCGGGCGCGGACCATTACCAGACCTGGTTAAAAACACACCCTGGCGGAACGGTAGCAGAATACGAAGCATTTTTTAGAGGTTTACCGGGTCCTGTTTCAACCGTACCGGGTCCGGTAGGTCCGGCAGGCCCTCCCGGTTATCCGTTCCGAATTATAAAAACGCTGGATACTATAGAAGAGTTACCGCCCGGCCCGCCTAGTAACCAGCACGATGCATACGGGGTACGGATTAACGGCGCTACTCATGTATATTATTACATGGTAGGCAAACCAGGGTGGGAGGATTTAGGGAGCTTAGGCAGCATAACGGTAATAGACGGAAATACAGCAGGCATTTATTTCCCGGCAGAAAATGTAATAAGCATTTTTGGTAGCGAACCTTTAAGTATAAAACAGGCTTTTGATACTTTAGCGCTTTATGTATTGCAAAAAAATAGTAACTTACAAACGCGTTTTGTATTAACCAATGATTTAACAAATACCGTACAATTATGCTAGCAGATTGGGAATATCAGTATTCAGAAACAGTAGATAAAATACCGCAGGCATTTACTGAGTGGATTACATGCAGCGCAGAAGATACGGAATTAATAAACGATTTTCCTAAAATAGCTACCGGAAACAGGCGTATAGAACTAGCTAATTTCCGTTTTAGAGATAAGAGAGAGCCGGGTACTATTTATGTAAATGGAACGCTTTTAACTAAAAATCCTGGTCCTGGTGAGTATTGGGGTACTTCTACCGATAATTATGTAGATTGGTACAAATTATCAGATATTACTAATAATATAAATAGTACTGATGAATTACCAGAAGGGATTAACCCGGATAGAAGGTACCATACTGATGAACGGGTAAACACTCTTATTGCTTCTGCTCTTACAGGAAGGTACACTAACCAGCAAATTGATAATATGGTAACAACCATAACACAAGTGCTGGATAGTATTATAGGTACAGACGCGGGGGACGCTGATACCATAGTAAATACCTGGAAAGAGATGTTGACGGTTTTCCAAACATTCCAGGAGGGGGTTAATTTAGCTACACAGTTAAATACTATTTTAAATACTATTGGTAATTTATCTTCTATTTTAACGGTAGATAAAAGCAGTATTGTTGCGGCTATAAATGAATTGGTAGGGCGTTTAAGTAATATTACTGATACCGCCGTAACAGCTATTACATACGAAAACAATATACTAACCTTAAAACAAAATGGCAAACCTGACCTAACAGCCACAATAAACGCCGGTAATACTTATAGTGGCTCTAATACGGTTGACACTACTAATAATACATTAAGTGTAAAAGACAACAGTATTACTAATGATAAACTAGCAGAAGATAATAAAACAGGTTTACTTTCTTCTATTAATGCGGTTGTAACAGGCGCAAACAGGTTAAGTTTTGCAGCGGTTATTAACTGGATTTTAGGTGTTTTAGGAAACCCTGTAAGCTTAACTACTACGGCTAAGAATTACACGGATGCTATAAACGAAGTAAACGCCAAATCAGTAAGTACGCCTATCAATCCGAGTGGCGTAAGTTTTACAACAGCCCCCGGTACGCCAACTATTACTAATAGCAATATCACCGAAACCGTTTCCGTAGTTGATGATAATGGAACAACTGTAAATATTCCTAGTCAGGTTTTGGGATTTACTTTGGCGGCAACAGGAAAGAAAAGACTTGATGCGATTATTGTAAAATACACTTCTCCGGTAGGATATGAAATTATTACCGGAACGGAAGTAGACAGTAATCAAACCGCGACTACTCCTTCAATACCGGTAAACCGTTTATTTGTCCGATACTTAACGGTTTCGGATGGAGCGGTTACTTCTGTAAATACCGGGGGCGGCCACACACAAAACACCGATACAGGCACTAATTCAAGAACCTTTGAGGTAGGTACAGGAACAGCCGGTACGGAAAGCACTTTCAAGGCTGTAGGTACGGCTTCCGATGTAAGTGCTGTTGTGGAAAGCAAAGGGGCTGCTAAGTCTAAATTAAAAGGCGCTTCTTATGTGGTTGCTAATAGTAAAATTCTAATACTAAATACGCTTAGTGAAATTATAGCCCAATATGATATAGCTGAAGAATTTACCGCTGTTCCTGCAACTTTAACCAGTCCGGGGATACCAGGGCAAAAAGCATGGGATAGTTCGGGTATTTTATTCTATTGTGTAGCTGTTAACTTTTGGATTAAATTATTAGCTGAAAATTCAGCCTTGGGTTATACAACAATGTATGTTGCCGTGCCACCGAGCCTAACCAGTCCTGGTGTTCAAGGGCAAAGGGCGTATGATCCCACTAATAAACTTATGTACGAATGTGTTTCTGATAACACGTGGGTAAAATATTCGGTTTCTAACTCTTAATATATGGCTAATATTCTAACGCAAAATAACAAGGTTTTTAGGAGCGGTAATAGTATATTTATAACTGGCGGTACACCTGAACCTATTGTAGATATAAACCCGGAGTTTTTTGGTTTGGCGAACAACGCGCCTATCAGTATAGGTTTAGACAGTTCAAATAATAAAAACCATTTATACCAAACAAGTGACACTAACAGGCCAACATTTTTAACCAATATTATAAATGGTCTACCCGTAATAAATTTAAACGGTACTAATAATTATATACTTTTTGGTTCTGCATTTAATCCCGGTACTATTTTTCTTGTTTCAAGGGCAACAACTTCCAGTCAATCGACATATGGTTCGCCCTTTCATGGTAATAGCTTGGACTATTGGGATGGTGGTAATTCAGTTATGTGGCGAACTGATGGCGGCAATGTTGGTGGCGGCTTTGTAGGTGATAATAACTCAAAAGCCTATATAAATGCTGGTCTGGTTAGTAAGGGGCAAATAACCAATCTTAATGTTTTCAGGCTGTTCAGGTTTGATGTTACAGTAAGCACAAGAACAAGTTTATTCACAATTGGTTCCAGGTATTTTAACAATAGCCACTCCGCTTTTTACAATGGGCAAATTGCCCGTTTATTGTGTTTTAGTGAACGTCTAACAGAGATACAAGCCAAAGCTATTGAAAATCAATTATTAACTAAATACGGTTTATAATCATGCACGAAGAACTCCTTAAAATCGAAACCTATAACCAGAACGGCAATGTAAAACACACTGCCGTTCGTAGGATTATTATTGAATGCCCTAAACCCGGAAATGGCGAACCTTCTGTTTTTGTGCTGTGCGAAGATGAGATAAGCGGCGATATTGTAGGTGATACAGCCAACGCAGTAGTACAGGTTAGCTTACCGGCAAATAACACAATGAGAGTGCCCGTAATGCGTAAAAACGAAGCCGGGGAATTGGAGCCTGTTATCGCAGCGCCAGCGCAGGGAGTAGAAGGAGAAGAAGGTTACACGCCGCCAGTTTACGCTACTATTGGAGAGTTTGATTTATGGTCGGCTGGTATTTGGGAACAGGCTATTAAACCCCACGTAGAGAAAGCAATTAAGCAAAAGAAAGGCTTATTGCCACATGAACCATTAATGTTAATTCTACCAGATGAAGGCGGCGGTAATTAGCGGCGGCGGGGCGGCGGGGGCTTATACCGTAGGCGTAGTGAGCCGCTTGCAACCGGATTATGATTTCATATCCGGTACAAGTACGGGTGCTTTAATGGCACCATCTATTTTGTTGAAGCAATTCGACAGACTTAAAACAGCCTACACCAATGTAACCAACAAAGATATATACAGTTGGGAGCCATTCAATAGCAAAGGCCATGTTAAGCTTTGGAATATTGTTTGGCGGCAGTTAACGCAAAAGAACACACTTGGCGATACTACGGCCATGAAAAAGCTTATACAGCAATTCTTTACACTAGAAGATTACCTGAAAATTCAGGATTTAGGAAAAGAGTTTGTAGCTAATTTGGCTGAAACAAATTATTATCCTGCAAAAGTTGTTTCTGTTTCTAGTAAACAAGTATCTTACCGCGAAATGGTTAATGCTATGTGGGCAAGTAGCAACGTTCCGTTTTTAATGAGCCAATACAAAGAGGGCGGTAATGAATTTTGTGATGGTGGGCATTTGCAGCTTTATTCTGTAGAACCAGCCATTAAAAGAGGATACAAGGATATTGATTTGTATATACACCGAATTAACAAAACGCCTTATTACAGAGGGGAAATAAAAGACCTTCTACACAATGCTCAAAGAACATTTGCAATATTAACTGAAAGGTTAGAATATAATTGTTTAATTGAAAACACAAGATTAGCGCATGATTATAATGCGACATTAAATACTAATTGGTTGCCAGGTGCCATAAATGGTAGTTTTCTTAACTTTAATACGTCTATTATGAAAACTTGGTACGAATTGGGATATAATATGTAATATGCCTAAAAGACTTTTAACTAGCGAATTTTGGAGGGGTGGCATTTTTACGGAGATGGGCTTTACTAGCGCAAGCGATTACTTTGCTACTATATTAGGATTTAAAGTAGCTGAATTTTTTACGCTAAAAATAATATCCGCATTTTTAGCTACCTTTATTGTTTTTTTATCGGAGTGGGTATGGCAGAAACCTTTAGCCATAGGTCTATTTATATTTATGAACCTGGTAAATGCCTATTTTGGGTACCAGGTAGCAAAAAATAAAGGTGAACCGTTTAGCTTTAAAAAACTAAAAAAAACGCTTTCTATTTGCATATCTGATTTTATTCTAATGGCTATGCTACATAATGGAATAAAATTAGAGCCGGATTTTTTGTTTTTAGGTAGCGTACTTTTTGGTTTGTTATTTGGCTATAAATTCCAGATTATAACCGCGCACATGGTAGAATTAGGCTTACAATCGTTAGGAGTTAAAGGCATATTTACCATAATACTTAAACATTTGCTTAGAACAAAATTAGGTGCTGATTATGTAGATGAAAAACAACAAATAAATAAAGATGAAACCAATACCCCTACCTAGTTTACAAGTATTATTATTTTGTAACCTTATTTTATTTTTTATTATAATTATAATCGTTTGGATCGCTTATTGCGGCCGGGGCACTATTATTTTTTTAAAAGAAGCCCATACCAACAATACAGGCCGCGCCGGGTTAAAATATATTATAGCCAGCTTTTTGGCCTTATTAGTTGGCGCAATGACTTTTAAAGGTATTCTTTTTGGCAAATATCCGCCAGAAAGTTTTTTATTTAGTCTTTTATCTGCTATGACATTATTGTTAGGATTAGGGAGCGCAGATTTATACAGCGCCTATAAAACTGGAATTGTAAGAACCAAGAAAAATGAGCCTAATAACATTCAACCCGAAGTTAACAAAGAATTTTAATATCAATGAATTTATGTGCCACGACGGAACGCATGTGCCCTGGAACCTAGTGGATAACTGTTTTGAATTATGTCAAAATTTGCAGGTAATTCGGGATTATATAGGTGTTTCTATGCATGTAAATTCCGGTTATCGGAACCCTACGTATAATGAAAATATAGGCGGCGAAGACAACAGTTTTCATCAAAAATGCATGGCGGCAGATATTGTTTGCAAAGGTTATACGCCAAAAAAGCTAGCTGATGTTATCGAAAATCTAATATATCAGGGCAAAATAAAAAATGGCGGTTTAGGTATTTATACAGGGTTTATTCATTATGATATAGGCCCAGCAAGAAGATGGTAATAAAATTAACTTTCATAATATTGGTTTTTTTACTCGGGCTTTTTATGGGTGCTATTATAATTAAGCCCCGTAATACGGAGGTGATAACAGAGGTTAAAAAGCCAGAAATTATTTACGTGCCGGACAGCGCGTTTTATGACGCTTTACAGGATTGCATAAAAAGCAAGGAAACAGAGAATAAGGATATTGAAACTAAAATTATAAAAAGAAAACAAGATGTTGCTAAAAAGGCTGCTACCGTTATTGATTATACTGATGATGAGCTTAAACGCGAAGTCGCAAGGCGTTATGAGCTTGCCAAAAAAGCAGGTAGAATACCTGCTGGGAGTTGAAGACCAATTAGTATTGTGCCAGGACGAAAACCAGGACCTTTACAAGATGTTGGATAATAATAAAACTACTATTGTTTTATATAAAAAACAATTATCAGACGCGATCGCTCAAGTCGAAAAAGAAAAAGGTTTGCATCGTATAGAGGTAATGGGTTTAAACAAAAAAGTACGAAAACAAAAAGTTTTGAAGTATATATTTTTAATTGGTCCGCCGATTTTGTACGGAGGGTTTAAAATTATGGAACCAAAATTAAACCTTTAACGTATAGGCGGTATCTCTTCTATGTTATATCGTTTGTCAACTACTTAAAACCCTGCTTTAATCGGCGGGGTTTTTTGTTATAAACTATTTCATAATAATTGAAAAACATTTTGATAATATAAATATATCTATTATGTTTGATATGTCAAAGCTTAATGATTTAAAAATGAAAAGCATTGCAGAAAAAATAAAAGAAAAAGGAGTAACAAAAATACAAGTAGCAAAGATGGTAAACATTAATGTTGCTACTCTTTCCCGCATCATAAGCGGCAAACAATATTTTGTTTCAGAAGATTTAAATAATAGAATACATTCATATTTAGATGTAATAAACACGGACGATAAAAATATTTTTAACCTTAAAAAATAAATCAACAAATGTTTTGTATATCAATTATTATTGACAACCTTTACAACGGTTAATCGTTAAAACAATAAATTAAAATTAAAGACAAATGAAAAAAGAATTAGTTAAACTAGAAGAAAATCCCTCTTGGATGATTGAAGTACCAAACCGCATTACCGGCGAAGTAAAACTGGTACCAAAGTATAAGTATATGCCGGGATACCCGAAAGAAATTCGCTTTGATGCAAAAAGCGGAAATTTCAATAATGCCGGTATTACCAAAATGGGTAATGAATTAATAATGTTACCGGTAGCATGGCGTTTTTTCGAAGATGAAATCTTAGGCATGAAGCGCCGGAGCTGGGCAGAAATATTTTTTCTGGATAATGAAAATAATATTTGCTCTATTTTATTTCACGATTATAGTGTTAATAATTTCAAATCAGTTTTACCGCAATTGCATTACACCGACCAGGAATTGAACCAGGTACGGGTAAAGGTTACGGTTTCAGAGCATACCGCTTTAAAATTAGATGGTAAGCCAAAATATTTCCTGGCTAATTTTGAGTTTTTGCCAATTGAAGAAAGCGAAACGGATATGCTAATAGAACTTTATCAGTTTAGCCAAACCCAGCAATTTTACCGGAAAAGCACCTTAACGCCGGTTGCGGATATGGAGTTGAGTTTTAATTATTATAATCCTTACGATCAGGAGAGAGAAGAAAGCATTTAATATTATGGCAAACGAGATAGAGAATTTAAAATTAAAATTACCGGCTCAGGTATTTGGCAAAAACATTACCACCGAAAGAGACGAGGCAATAGTATTGCTGCAACGCGTAAAAGAAGTTAAAACAGAAGCGCAAAAAATTGAATTAGATGCTTATGTTAAAGTAGCTAAAAATTTACGTAAAATTGGCTCAGATTTACGATTAATTGAGACGCGTAAAGTAGATCAGTTAAAATCACTTTTTACTGATGCTGAAAAAGATTTTTTTAAATATTTAGACGAGCATATTAAAAGTGCAGAGAGCTTTATTAATGAATTTAATAAAGCTCAGTTAGCAAAAGTCCGCGCAGAACAAGCCCGGATAGATGCCGAAGAGCAGGAACGGTTAAAGCGGTTACGCAGCCCGGCAAGTATGGCAAAAGTTGAAGCGGAATTTAGCGTAAAAAAAGAAGCCGCCGCCGCTGAAATGCCTAAAGGTATTAAACGCGTTTGGACTTGGGAGGTTGATTTAGGTCATTTACCTTCAAGTTTTATACTTGATGCATTACTTGACTTTTATTTAGACACGAATACTTATCCTGACTTCCTTAAAAAAGCTTTAGACAAGTTTGTTAAAAACGGAGGCCGCGAATTACCAGGCGTTAAAATTTACGAAGACGTAATACGTTCCGGGCGTTAATGGATTACTACAAAGTAGAAAGGCTTTCCGCCAGTCTAATTAATCGCTTTTACTCAGATACATTTCTTACAGGGTTTGTACCAGGTCCAACAGCAGCCACGTTAGACGGCGGAAACGCTTTCCATTTAATGACTTACCAGCCGGATATAAGCAACAGTTATATAAACTGTATCAGCTTAAAAGAAATAGCAATGTTTAGCCGTATGGCTACCGTAGCCAGAAAAACGCCGGTAATATCTGCTTTTATCAAAAACAAAAATACGGAGTACGAAAAGGAGTATTTTTTTGATATAGCTGGTATGCCTTTTAAAGCAAAATTAGATGCCGTATTACCTTTATACTGGCACGATTTAAAAAGCACCGCCTGTAAGACAGAAAGCAGCTTTAAGGAAGCGTTTTTTAATTTTGGGTACGATAGGCAGGCCGCTATTTATATGACGGCTACGGGTAAATATGGCTATTTTACGGGAGTATCAAAAACGGAGCCTCACAGTACTTTTTTAATTGATACCAGCAAATATAAAAAAGATATTAAAAAAGCTTTAGAGGCAGTAATAGAATTAGGACAAATGTATTTAAAATTAAATAAAGGAAACATTTATGTGGGATAACAACACAGTACCGGCACCAAATAAATCAGAAATGAATTTTGATTTAGCTCAAAAAATGGCAGAAGAAATATTAAATACCATGCCACCACAGGAGCAAAACGATTTTTTTAAATATATGCATACTTATATAAAAGATAGGCGATTAGAAGAGTTGAAAATAGCGAAAAATAAAGTCGAATATTTAGAGAGGACACTAGAAGCATTATGAGCAAATTAAAATTTACAGCTAACCAGTTAGGGTTATATATTGGCTGTACGGTACATGTTCAAGCCAATTATTTAAATGAAGTGGAAGACCTTTATAATCCGGCTTATGATACTAAAACAGACTTTATACTTTCCAGTGTAAGCGAAAGCGGTTTTACTATTATGGCAAATGTAAAAGAGTCTTTGTATCCGGTAATGAAGGTTTTTAAGTTAGAAGAGTACGGATTAAAAGCAAAATTACAGCTTATACCTGCTGGCAAAATGGCTAAAGGGGCTACAGACAAACATATAGAACCTTTTATTAATTCTTACAAGGAAGACGATAAAAAATTGCTAAGTGTTGGCCTTATTTCGGGTTTTGCTATGCTTGGATGCTGTATGGAAAGCTTAGATATTTTTAACTGGATAGAATACGATTTAGCAGGGTTAAAAGTATTGGAAAACTGGTATTATTACGCAGAAGCTGAAAGTTTATTTAAATCTAAATTTGAAGATTTGGACCCGGAAACAGCGGGTTTAATAGTTGAAGTTTGTAATGGGTACTATACCGAATTAGAAGCAAAAGAAATATTAAAAAATCATGGCATTTAAATTTTTACGTCCTATTGTTTTTTTTGATTTAGAAACTACCGGCACAAGCGTAGCAACGGATAAAATTGTTTCTATTTGCGCTATTAAATTGCATACGGACGCATCTATAGAAAAAAAATATAAGCTTATCAATCCGGGGCGTCCGATACCGCCAGAAGCTACCGAAATTCATAAAATTACGGATGCCGACGTAAGGGACGCGCCGCGTTTTTTGAGTGTAGCAAAATCCTTAGCTGCTTTTATGTCGGGGTGCGACTACGGCGGCTTTAATGCCCGGCGCTTTGATGTTCCCTTATTAGCTGAAGAGTTTGGCCGCGCCGGTATATTGTGGCCGCAGCGTGGTTATGCTGTAATTGATGTTTACGACATTTTTGCCAAAAAAGAAAAACGCGATTTATCCAATGCCTATAAATTTTATACCGGGCGCGAAATGAAAAACGCCCATAATGCCGAGGCGGATATTGAAGCAACAATAGAAGCCTTTAAAGGCCAATTAGAAATGTATAACGATATTGGCGAAACACCAGAAGAGATTTACGATTTTTGTACTGGTGGAGAAAAATATTTGGATTTAGCCGGAAAAATAAAGATCGATGCGAACGGCGACTTTGTTTATAATTTCGGCAATGATATTGGTAAAAAAATAAAAGATTTTCCAAATTTGGCTAAGTGGGCATTGAATAAGGATTTTACCGATAATACTAAGATGCATTTAAAGCGCATTTTGCATGTTAACCGTAGCTAAAGCCGAAACTATTTATATAGAAACGCTGGAAGATTTAAAAGCCGAAATAGAGGCCCGTAGCAGCGTTTTAGCTTTTTGTAAGGAGTTTGGTATAGACCGGCCTAATTTAGTTCGTACGTTCAGCGCTTTACGCAAAAAAGACAAAAATACGACTATGAGCCTAGCCAATTATATTAAAATATGTGTAGGTTTGGGATTAATGGAAGCGCCAGCCGAATTGCCAAAAGCGTATGAGCAAATTAGTTTTTTAACTTATTTAACCATCAATCATACGGCTATAACTAATAGTATATTGAATGTTAAATTCATGTAAAGAAAAACGATGCAAAAAACCGCCAGGTAAAAAATCTGGTGGCTATTGTTACAAACATGCTCAGGATAGAAAAAGAGAGCGCGACCCGGTTAAATATGCTTTCTGGACTTTAAAAAATAATGCTAAAAGGCGGAAAATACCTTTTAATTTAACTTTTGAGCAATTTGTTTATTTTGCAGAAAAGGTAGATTTATTTGGTAACAGGGGTAAATCTAAGAACAGCTGGCATATTGATAGAAAGATAGAAGCCGACCCGCGCGGCTACCATATCGAAAATATTCAGGTTTTAACTATTGAGCAAAATACGCATAAAGAATATGCTCGCCGCGCGGCTCGCAAAGAATTAAATTACGATTGGAAAACCAAAAGCGGGTATTGGGTATTTCACCCGCCTGAATTTGAAATAGGGCCGGACTGCCCCTTTTAATATAAAAAATTATGAAAAAAATACACTTTAGAATTATCGAATTAGAAAATTATCAGGTTTTATTAACTAAAGATTTTGATAATGAAAACGAAGACGCACCAGTGTTCTCTCTTACTTTCTTCTTAGACGGCCTTAAAGTTATTCAATCTTTAGGCTATTCAGATGAAAAAGTGAGAGATAAAATGTTTTTAGAATTTACAGACGATAACGTTTTAAAAATAGTTGAGAACATTGCAAAATCCTTTTAATTAAGATATACAAATGAATATTTATGTAGCAAGTAGCTGGCGCAATAACATCCAGCCAGAAGTAGTACAAGCCTTGCGGGAAGCCGGGCACCAGGTTTATGATTTTAAAAACCCGCCTGGGCGATCCGGATTTGCTTGGTCTGAAATAGATATTAACTGGCAATTATGGACTGCTAAACAATATATAAAAGCCTTGGAGCACCCTATAGCTGTGGCCGGCTATAATTTAGATTTTAATGCAATGATTTGGGCTGATGTATGTGTATTGGTTTTACCGTCTGGCCGTTCTGCCCATTCTGAGGCCGGGTGGTTTGCCGGGTCAAACAAACCGGTTATAGTATTAACTGACGATAGCCAAGAGCCAGAGTTAATGTATAAAATGTTTCATTACATAACAACCACAATAGCCGGGGTTTTAAAGGCGCTAATTGACATAGAAAAACAATAACAAATTAGTATATTGTTCAGAATGAGAAATAAAGAAGAAATATTGCGCAGAATTGAAACTTTGCAAAATCAAAAAAAAACCTATCACGATAAAATTTCTACGTTGGGGTTTGGTAGGTTAGCTATGGAAGAAAGGGAGGATTTTAATATAATGGTAACGGTTTGTCAAATAAAAATAGAGGAGCTACAATGGGTACTGGAAATTTAAATTGCTCGGAATGTCAAAGCCAGAACTATTACTTGAAACTAACGGGCTTTCAATGCCGGGAATGTGGTGCAATGAATGATATGGACCCGGCAGATTGGGACAAGCTACCAAATATTAGCAGTGTAAAAAATGCTATTTGGGAAAAGGTAAATAAGGACGCGGAAAGGATAGAACAGCTAAAAGAGAATTTTAATTTTCAGTATGCAGATACCCCGCAAAAGATTTATATTAAGTTTTATAATATGGCTCAGTTTGCAACCTACGGGGCAATGTACGCAAAGCCAGCACCAAATTACCCCAAAGGAGTCCCGCAAAATTTTAGTATTGAAGAGAGCCTCAGTAAAAACGGAATGTATCAAATAAAATTAGTAAGTAATGAATAATTGCCAGCATATTGTAACAAGGTATAAAAAAGGCGAAACAGGCTCTTTTTGCGTTAATTGTAATGCAAAAGTTTTTGAAATAGAAACTAACATTTGCGGAAATTGTAGAGACTTTAACAATAATATTTGCAGTAAATTTTTAATGTCTGTACCCTCCAATATGCATGTTAATTATAAAATCAGTGAGGGTACATGTTTTAATAAATATTAATATAACCTTTTAACTTTTATAAAAATGAGAACAATAGCAGAATTTCAAGGTGAAGTTTCAGAAGTAGCGCAGGGCACCGTTAAACGGGAGACCTGGAAAAGTAAAGCTACGGAATTTGCACAGTCGGAACATAAATTCGGTTTTAGGTTAACCTATACCGGGCCTAATGCCGCTCAAAATATTGAAGAAGACATATTAGCGCTAGGAAGTAAAGATTATGAAACTACCAGAGCCAAACACCGAAATAACCCTGATAGTTTATTAGTAGAATTGTTTGTTACTAAATATCCGGCATAAATCATGGCAAACCCACAACCATTTAAGGAACAAAATTTATTATTAGGCGCGGGCGGCAATCCTAATACCAGTGATATGCCGGTATCTATTGCCAAAGATGCGGAAGGTATACCTTTTATTGTTAGTAATTGGAAATTCACGCCCGAAGAGTTGAAATTATTAAATGAAAATAACGGCAGTTTTTTCGTATGTGTAATGGGTACCAGTACGCCGCCTGTTATGGCTACAGCATATAACCCGTTTACGATGTTTGGGTTTGAGGCTGTAGAATTATGATAGTAATTAGAGACTACCAGCACGTAGCCATATCCGATACCCGAGAGGCTTTACGCAAATACAAAAACGTGCTGCTTTACCTGCCCACGGGCGGAGGAAAATGCCTGGCACCCGGAACGCCTGTTCTTAAATTTGATGGCAGTATTGCTGCTGTTGAAAAAATTGTAACCGGAGATTTATTGATGGGGTCAGACAATAAGCCCAGGAAAGTTTTAAGTACCACCTCGGGAACCGATGAAATGTATAAAATAATCCCGGTTAAAGGCGAATCTTTTATATGTAATTCAGATCATGTTTTATCACTGGTTAATAACGCTCATAATAATAGATTTCAGTACGATGAAATAATAAATATCCCAGTAAATGAATATTTGAATTTACCAAAATCGGTTAAACATTGTTTAAAATTGTGGCGGACCGGAGTTGATTTTCCTGCTCAGCAACGTACAATAGACCCTTATTTAATTGGGCTTTGGCTGGCAGATGGAACTAAAGCATGTTCTACTTTTACACTTACCGTTAATAGTAAAGACACTGAAATATTTAATTATCTTTCTTCGTTGGCTGATGAAAATTATTACGTACCGATTTGTAATGATAACGACAGAGGTACTTGCAAAAGGGTTGGAATCAGTGGCGGAAGCAACGGGGGTAAAGCCAATAAGTATTTAAACGAAATTAGGCGATGTCTGGCACCTGATAGTCAAATTTGTATACCCCAAGACTACCTTGTTGATAGCCGCGAAAATCGACTGCAATTACTCGCCGGCCTATTAGATGGTGATGGATATTTGCATCACGGTGGATTTGAAATAACTACCAAATATACTTGCTTAAGGGACGGGATATTGTTTTTAGCCAGAAGCTTGGGTTTTTCTGCTAACTACTCTATCAAGCATGTAAAATTAGATTATGGATTTGAGGGAGATTACCAGCGTATTTCTATTAGTGGAGATACCCATTTAATCCCTACGCGATTGCCTCGCAAACAAGCCAGCGTCCGGCAACAACTTAAATCAGTATTGCGAACGGGATTTAAAGTTGAACCAGTAGGTAAAGGCCAGTACTACGGCTTTGAGATAGAAGGAGACGGGCTATTTTTATTAGGAGATTTTACCGTAACCCATAATACAACAGTGGCCAGCGTTATGATTCACGGGGCAGTTTCTAAAGACTGGCCCGTTGTTTTTATAGCCCACCGACGCGAATTGATAACCCAGGCATACGACCGCCTGGCGCTGTTTGGGATCGCTTCGGGCAAGATAATGGGTAAACATAAGTACCAGGGCGCAAAAGTAAATGTAGCCAGCGTACAGACCTTAATTAACGGCCCTATGCCGCCCGCCAAACTTGTTTTTATTGATGAGGCGCACCGCTTTGTTTTGGAGGGTGGCGTAATGAAGGAAATAGACGAGGAAACCGGCGAAACTACCGAAACCAAAAAGGCCAGCATGTATAAAAAGGTGTATGATTATTATACCAGCATAGGCGCTTTTATTGTGGGTTTAACCGCAACGCCGCGCCGGCTGGATAATAAAAGTCTGGGCGCGGCCTTTGAATATTTGGTAATGCCGAAATTAAACGGCGAATTTGTTAATCCGCTCTGGCTAATAAAAAATGGGTACCTGGTTTTACCGCGTTATTTTACCAGCCCGATAAAAGCCGATTTTAGCCAGCTAAAAAAATCCGGTGCTGACTATAACCAGGAGGACGTATTTAATGCTATGAACCGCCGTGAATTGTACCGGGGCGCGGTTGAAGAGTACCAGCGCCGGGCGACGGGTAAAAAGTTTATTGTTTTTTGCAGCAATGTAAAAGCGTCTAAAATATTACGCGATGAATTTAGAGCCGCCGGTATTATGTGCGAGCATGTAGATTCAGACACCAACGAAATAGACCGGGACAATATATTAAAATCTTTTAAATCAGGCACTTTTACCGGGCTGCTTAATGTTGGTCTGTTTACCGAGGGATACGATTTGCCAGCTATAGAAACTATTATCCTATACCGAAAAACCGCCAGCGAAACATTATATTTACAAATGGGCGGGCGCGTACTCAGGCCGGTTTATGCTAAAGGTTACGATACAGAAACCATAGAAGGACGCTTACTGGCTATTGCCAACGGCCCGAAACCGCGCTGTATTGTGATAGATTTAGGCGAAAATATTAAATACCACGGCTATTTAACAGACGAGCGAAATTATAATTTAGAAAATAATCCTAAAAAGAAAGGCGTAGCACCTATTAAGGAATGCGAAAATATTGTATCTGATGGTTTACCATGCGGGGCTTTAGTTTCTTTAACGGTCCGCATTTGCCCGGAATGCGGATACGAGTTTCCGGTAATGCTGGCAATGGAAAGCAAACAAAAGACAGCGGAATTAATAGAGGTATTGCCGGATTATTTACAAGGCAGGACAAAAGATGGTTTTCACCATGATTTAAGTATAGAACGCCTAGAAGAATTTAGAAAAAGCCAGAAATTTAGTATTGATTGGTTAGTACAGCAGCTTTTAGACCGGGCAGATAATGACATACATTTATTTGCCCAATTTCTAAGGGAATACGCCAGGATGACAAATAAAGCCCGTGGCTGGATAGCTACGGAGTTAGGGAAAGCAGATGCAATTTTTCAGATGTGATGATTTAGAAGAATATATAAAATGGGTTAGCCACCGTCACAACAGGAATAATTATAAAAGGGAATTAGGCCCGGCGCTTACTTTTTGTAATGTTGTTATAGGGCGCAATAGTTTAGGTTGCAAGCGGTACGACTATAAGAGACGACATGAATATTAGTTTATTTAAGAATATTGGAGAGGTTAAAAAAAGCGATACCATAGCTATAACCGACTTTATAAATAATTGCAGATTCGGCAAATGGAAAAAAGAAGCAGACAAAATAAGAAGCATAGCCGATAAAAAAACGCGGACAAAAGAGAAGGGTAAAATACTTCCTTACGTGACTATTTGCGGGACTTTTACTTACCGCAATATAGCCGGAATAAAGGATGCTAGCGGCTTTATTTGTATGGATTACGACGGGGTGCCCGATGTAGAAGACAAATTTAAATTGCTAGCAGCAGACCCCTACACGTACGCTTTAATACGCAGCGTTTCCGGTCTGGGCTTTTTCTGGATCGTTAGAATTGATCCCTTACACCATGCGGAAAGTTTTTTAGCCTTAGAAGATTATAGCTTAAAAAATTACGGCGTGATAGCCGACCCGTCCGGCAAAAATTTAGACCGGGCGCGGTTTGTTTCTTACGATCCAGATTTAATTTATAACGAAAAGGGTAAACTTTTTAAAAATTACCTGCCAAAAAAGGCGGTTAAAAAATTACCCGAAATTGTTTTTGGTCGCAGTGATGTTGATTTTGTCTTACAACAAATTCAAGACAGGAAAGTAGATTTAACGCAAAGCGCCTACGATAGATATTTAAAATTGGGCTTTGCTCTTTTTGCGGAGTACGGCGAAGCGGGCCGCGAATACTTCCATCGGTTAGCCCAGAACAGCGAAAAATACAGCCCGGAGGGAGCTGACAAACAATTTAATTATATTGGCCGCAGCAACCGGACCGGTATAACCATGGCTACTTTTTTTTATTATGCCAAAGAAGCCGGTTTGCAAATAAGGACGCGTCAAACCCAGGAAATTGCCGCCGTTGCTATCCAGGCAAAGAAAGGCAACCGGACCCCGGAGAGCGCAATACAGCTATTAGAAGAAATTCACGATTTAGAACCCGCTGACACCATAGAAGTAGTTACCAGGGTGTTTGAGACAGCCAGCGTAAGCGCGGACGACCTGGAAGACCTGAGCGGCATAGAACAACTTGAATTGTTCTTACACGCTAATTATAATTTGAAACGAAATAAAATAACCCGTTTTGTGGAAAATTACGGCAAGCCATTAGAAACGCCCGATTTGAATACAATTTATATCCGCGCTATAAAAGAAGTCGATAGCAAATTAGCGTTTGAAAAATTAGAACGGCTTATTAATTCCGATTTTACGCCTTCTTATAATCCTGTTTTAGATTGGTTTGATACCCGGCGCGGACGTAATGAGAAAGGATTAATAACCCGGCTGGCCGCTACCATAAGCAGCGATACGGGCAAAGATACCGGGTATGTAGAATATTTTATTACAAAATGGCTGGTTGGTGTTATTGCTAGTGCCCATGGGGAACACAGCGTATTATTATTAGCACTCACGGGCGGGCAGTCATTAGGAAAAACGGAGTGGTTTAGAAGGTTATTACCTAAAGAGTTGTACGCAGATTATTTTGCAGAATCGAAACTTGACGCGGGCAAAGATGACGCCATCCTGATGACGCAAAAATTAATTATTTTGGATGATGAAATGAGCGGCAAAAGTAAGCAGGAAAGCAAAGTTTTAAAAGAATTAACCAGTAAGCAGTTTTTTACTTTACGCGAGCCGTACGGCAAAAAAAACGTAACCCTACGCCGCCTGGCGGTTCTTTGTGGTACTTCTAATGAATTGGGGTTATTATCCGACCCTACCGGCAATAGGCGTATAATTCCTATCAATGTTATTAACATAGATCATGCCGCCTATAATAATATTGATAAAAGCGCCTTGCTTATGGAGGCGTACCACTTATACCAGGGCGGTTACGAATGGCGGCTAAATAAAAAAGATGTGGCTTTGCTAAACGAAAACACGGCAGAATTTGAACAAGTACGGCCTGAATACGAATTAATAGCCCAGTTCTTTTCTATACCGGGACCCGGCGAAGTAGGCAAGGAATATTTAACTGCAACGGCCATAAAAGATTATATAGAAGAAAATACGAACCAGAAAATAAGTATCTGGAAATTAGGTACTGAACTTAAAGCAATGGGCTTTAAGCAGAAAGGGGCCAAATTAAACCGTAATTCTATTCGGGTTTATGAAGTTATTGTTAAATCCAAAGAACAAGAAAAAGCTGTTTTACCACAGGCGCAAAAAGATTTGTTTACGCCGGAGGCCGACGAATTGCCTTTTTAAAATCTTCTAATTCTAAAACCGGGTATTTATAATCCGGATTAAAAGAGTTTAGGTACCAGTCGTAATTTTTTGCTAAATATTGCAAAAGATATTTTAAATACATGTTGTAGTTATCAAAAAGGTACGTATATTTGTACAAGTTAAAAGACAAACAAGTATACACATGGAAACTGCAATTCAAAAACTTACTTTTGGACCCCATCTTCAAATGCCAGTTCCCGGCGTCGCAATGAAGAAAAAAGACTTTTAGAGGTTGAAACCTTTTTTAAGAATACTGGCTTTGAGATCGAGCTTAAAGATGGTGTTATTACAGCTAAAAAAGAAAATATAGAAGTTATTTTTTCTTATAGCGAATCTTGTAAAAACGTTTATAAAGATGGTAAAAAATCTAATGTAAAAGGCTTATTAAAAAATTTATGAAAGAGATAATAATTTACGCCGGTTCAGATGAAACCGAAAAACAAGCATTAATTAAAAAAAATCATGCTTTAGGATGCAATGTTGTACAGACTTTTTCAGGGCAAAGAAAACTTACACATGCTTTGGATTCTTTAATAAGTGAATTTACCAATTTTGTAGTAGTTAAGCAATTAATTACAGAGGACAATTTATATTATTGGATTGAACAAGTAAAGATGTCTAAAAGGGAAATTATCTTTATCCTGAATACTGAGTTTGCTAGTAAAATCTTTTTTCCGACAAATACAAATATAAAAGTAATATACACCGATATCAAAAAACCTGTTATTAAGGTTTATAGCGGTCCGCAAGGGAGCGGGAAAAGTAAGGCTATTATTGAAGATGCTGCAACCCCTTTTTTAAGTTTTAAGGATAAATGCTGGATAAGTTCAGAAGTAGAAATAGAAATTATTAACAGAAATCTTGCATCTGTAATTATAGAAGAAATACAAGAAAATTATTTAGAATATTGGATTAATTGGGCAAATCAACTAGAATTTTACAATAAAGTTACCTTTTACTTAGAAACTCAGGCAGATGTCCCGGTATCTGATAATTACGAATTATGTAAATTACCGGTTTTAACTGGTGAAATTATGCGGCCTAAAGCAGAAGTATTAAAACGACTTAAAAAGGATAAAGCTGCTTACGATCATTGTACAGATGCCTTTAAACAGCTATTGGCCGAAGGTAAAGACTTAGACGAATGCAAGCGTGTAGCGTTGTTACGCAAAAATTTAAAATATAGTATTGATTTGCTGGAATGGGTTTTAAATAGTGATGAAAGTTTATGAAAGATATACGATCCAAATCTGAAATTTTTCAGAGGTATAAAGCAACAAAAAATAAATATGATCATTATCAAAATGAGCTTAAAAAATTACTTGTTGATAAAAATATAAATCAATGTAACCGGATATCTAGGGTAGTAATTGATTTGCATCAGGAATTAAGTTTATTAAAATGGATTCTAAATGATGATATACAAGAACCAGCCCGCGAAGAACATATAGAAGCAGAATTAATAACTCGCTTCTTTTCCATACCTGAGTGGGAAGATTTAGAAAGGGTGGATTTAACTGCTACTGCTATTAAGAATTACATAGAAGAAAAAACCGACCAAAAAATAAATATTTGGTGGCTGGGAACCCGATTAAAAGCAATCGGTTTTAAGCAAAAGGCAATAAAAATAAATCGTAAATCAATGCGAGTTTATGAGGTGGTTGTAAAAAAGGGCTAAAAAAGCAATTTTTTATATAGCGGATGGTATTAGAATTTTTCTATGCTATCCGCTTTTTTATTGAAAATAAAATTTTAGCACACCTTCTTTGTTTTATTTATTACAATCAAATACTATTTTAATTAAAAAATACGCAAAATGACCCTTTTTTACATATTAAAAACATGATATAATTGTAAATCAGCATTTTAATATGTATCGCTATGTATATATATTAGGCCATTTTTGATGCTGTTTTTAAGGTTAAAAAATATATCCCTATATATGAAACATATTAAGTTATTGATTATTAATTGATTAACTTTTCATTTGTTTTTCGGTTGTAGGAATTATTTCTTTATTTAACACTCTTACACCCACTCTTACACCCACTCTAAATAACTGATTATTAGACATTTATAAATAAATACGCAGGTTGTAAGAATTATTTAAAACACTTTAGAGAATTTTTATTTTATTTATTTATATGCAAAATAAAAAAATTGTTATGGGGAAAACTTTTAAAAAGCACTCTGTGTACACCCCACTCTTACACCCACATTATTAAATTATGAAAAATCTAACAGAATTATTACTACAGGCCAGCGCCAAACAGCTCGAGACTATCACGCGGTTAAAAAATTTGCGAAGATTATAAACAATCATTATATTTGTCGATGGATTTTTTAGTAAAAGAAAAATATAAAAATGCAGCATGTGTTTATATAGTTGGGTGCTATGATAGCCCGCTATTTTACATTGGAGCTACTGCCAACGCCAGAGAGCGTTTTATAAATCATAAAAGCGAACTGAAAAACAAGAAACATTATAGGGAGCAGTTGCAAAAATTGTCTGATCGCTTTGGATTAGGCAGAATGTTTTTTAAGCCTCTTGAATTTTGTGATAAAAGTGAACTAGAAGAAAAGGAGCAGCACCACTATGATTTGAATAAACATTTTTGTTTAAATGTTAGAAATATTGTAAACAAAAATACGGGCACAGTTAGAGACAGAGAAGTAGTAAATAGAATCTCTTCAAAAATAAGGGGCCGAAAAATGAGCTCAGAAACCATAGAAAAGATGCGGATAAGTAGCACTGGAAGAAAACATACGGAGTTTTCTAAAGCTAAAATTTCTTCGCGGGCTATGGGCAATCAAAACGGCAAGGGGCATGTAATGCCTGATGAATTGAAGGCGAAAATAAAAGCTAAGGTGCAACTTCCGGTAAGCCAGTACGGTTTAAATGGAATTTTTATAAAAGAATGGGTTTCATCAAGGGAGGCAGCAAGGCAATTAGGAATTAGCTATAAAAATATACCGGCTGTTATTAAGGGAAAAAGGAAACATGCAGGAGGGTTTATATGGAAAAGATAATACAATCAGAAGACGTCCTACAAAGCACCTGTTTTTTATGGTGGAATAAGCATTTTAGGCGGGTTAGTTATTTGTTTGCCGTTCCTAATGGTGGTAAAAGAAGCGTTATAGATGGTATGAAATTTAAGGCTACAGGCGTAAAGGCGGGCGTATCAGACTTAATTTTATTAATACCAAGTGGAAAGACATATTTTATCGAAATGAAAATTACTACTGGTGTTCAATCTGACGCGCAAAAACTATTTCAGGCACAAATTGAAACGTTTGGTTTTGAATATTATATTTGTTATAGTTTTGCAGATTTTAAACAATTAATTTATAAACTTTTGGCATTTGCCGTAGAACCAGGAAAGAGATACTTATGAAAAAATCCACATTTATAGAAGCCCTCATAGTAACGGCGCTTTTTATTATTACCTTTAGCGTATTAAAACATTATACCGGCTGGCCGGAAATTAAGTACATTTCTATATTTACTTTAGGTCTTTTTTTAGCGGCTCTTGCTTTCATATTGGATTATATCAAAGAGCGCCGACTTGGAAAAGTCCTAAAATCGTCTAATGATATTGTACCGGACCCGGAACAGTGGGAAAGAATAGATTCTATTTGTTGGCAATATAAATTAAAAAAAGATATACTTTTATATACTTTATCTGGTTACTGGCATATAGTTAACACTAAGACTGGCAGATCTTACGAATTGGGCGTATTAAGTAGCTTACAGGAATTAAATAATGAATTAAGCGAAGTATTATAATCATGGAAAAAGCCTGGTATGTGCCCGTTCAGAGAATCGTAAAGAGCAAAATAGATAATAAGCTATATACAGTTACGCACTTTCATTATAGCCCGTTTGGAGTTAGTTATGAGTTTTGGGAAATGCCGGGCGTACATAGATCGATGCATTTTAATCCGGCTTTTGATATAAATTTGAATTAAAATGAATATAATTAAAAAGATAATAAACTATATTAAAACCTTATTTATGGCAAAGAAAAACAAAGATCAAAGGCCTGGTAATTCTGGTAATGCACCAGGGCGCAATAAAGATAAAAACAAGCCGGTTGATCCAATTACGCCGGTAGGAAACCCCGTACCAGACCCAGACCCTATATTCACACCTTTACCCGATGAGCCAGCAGCACCGCAAAAAGGTGGTGCACCGCCCGAAGCGCCAAAACCGCAACCTATTAATTACCCGGCACCGGTAATTGAAGTAGATGATTTTATCGACGGTCTAAGCATAAATCCATATGGCGAACTAGCCTTTACCGACTATGAATATCAGACTAAAGACGAATCCGGCAAATGGAGCGAATCTAAACCCAGAACAGACAAGGTTAATTATCTGGGGGACATAGATTTGCCTATTGGGGCGTACAGAGAGCGCGTACGGCCTGATATTGCCGAAGAGGTGTACAATACGTCCGCCTGGGGTTATAACACTCAGGCGCTAACAAAAAGGCCAGTAGTTGTGCAGCCGCCGAAACCAGTAGAACCCAAACCCGCGCCCGTTGAAACCGGTGAATATATAGAAGGTATTCTATATTTGAACGGAACAAAGCGAGATGATGGTAGTATCGAGACCCACGGTATAGATTTTGGCCGCTTACGTACTTACAATTGCCGCCCGGAGCTGGAAGCCATAAAAAGCATGTTTAACGGCGAACTGAAAGAGCAGAAAGCCATAACCTATACTATAATTGTTCCAACAGAACCGGCCAAACTGGTTTTCCCGTTTTTACAAATTGAGGAATTTCAGTTAAGCCAATTACGGCTGTACGATTATTACGGAAAAATAAACACCGGCGCCGAAACCACTTTTCATGCGGTTTATTTCGATGATGCGATTGAAGGCGGTATAGATTGGAATGAAAAGTTATTGGCCAGTTTCAACGGCCAGAAGGATCTATCCTGGCAGGAAGAAAAATTCACAGATAAGCGGTTTATATACCAAATTATTATCCGGTCTTGGGGCGTGGTACCATCGGAGGTACAATTTTACGGTAAGCGCAGAAAAGTTACTTTGCCGCCGATGCCGGAATACGGTTATCCAATAGACTACCATTTACGCGATGGGCGTTATATGTGGAGTTGGAATGCCCCTTCTGGCCGGGGCAATGATCTTGAAAAGTTGAAAATCAACGAATATTCGACCGGATCGCGTTGTTTTCTGGATCATATGCACATAAGCAGTAAGCCAGGAGAGTTAAGTGATTCCCCAGCAGTTTCCGGTGGTTGGAATATGGAGAAAATCGTACAGCACGAATTTGAGCAAGGTAATATGCTGATGATTTGCTTTAAGTGCGTTTCAGGGTACATGATTCCCTTGATGAACTATAAATCCAATAAAAAAGGTGAAAATAGTTGGTTAGGTTGGATTGCCAGAGATAAGCCCGTAAAACCTACAACCGGAAACACCGGCGTAGGGTCTGCTTACTTTACAGAGCTTAAAAAATTCTTTGATGAAGTACAGGCCGAGCGTATGAAAGATACGGCAGGGCAATGGGCTATTGATGTGATGGTTTGGCTGGTAAAAAAATACAAAGGCCGGATTAAAATAATTGATACAGATAATGAAATAGACCGCTCCTGGTTAGACGTGGAGGCCAATACTGATCCTAAAGCCTGGGCCCGTTTTATGGTTCGTTTGGCTGCTGCTTTGAAAAAAGTAGACCCAGATATAATGATTTCGCCGTGCGGTTTTGCTTCGGACAAGGCCAGTTATATTCTGGAAATGCGCGACGAATGGCACCGCATGAAGTTGTTTAAGCGGGATGCAAGCGGCAAGCTGGTAGTTAATCAATTCGGCATGGTTGAGGTTGATTGCCCGGTTGATGTTTCGCAAATTCACGGTTATTCTAATTCGGGTGGGGCTCAATATGCCGGTGGTACCTGTGGCTTGCCTCCCGAGTTAAGCAATATGAATATTAACATTCCGAATTATACCAGAAACCTGCAATTATTCGCGCCACCCATTAATAAACACATAATGGGCGAGGTGGGTTTTGGCATGAACGAGGGCAAACAACAGGCCCTTGCTACAAATTACGCGGACGGTACCCCGGCTTATACGAAAGAGCAAAATCATGGGCATTGGATTTTCGCTACGGCTATGGAAAATTCCCGGCACCAGTTTTTCATGACGTGTATTTACCAACGCGCAGACGAGACCGGATGGAAGTTTTTACAAGCAGAAGGTTGGAAACCAGATTATGGAACTTATTCTGCAATGGGCATGGTACAAGAAACCCAAACTTACACTGGTCTAATTAACGGGGTAAAGCAGTATAAATATTCAAATGGTCGCCGCCGTATTGCAGCAGACATGTTTTACCAGGCAAAAAAATATTTCAGGGGCTACGTTATCAAAGAGGTGCTTTCGGAAAATCCGCGCGTTTATCGCCTGGAAAAAGATGGCAAACCAGCTTGGTACGTAAGAGGCTTAGAAGAAAAGGTACTTGACGCAAAAGGCGTAGTAATCAGCGTTATTTCGACCCGTACGGACATTTCTATTAATATAGGTGCACCCGTAGCCAAAATACATAATTTTGTTGATGGCTCAGAGAGCATGAAAATTGACAATGTTAATACCCTTAACGGCGTATTAAAGCTTACAGCCGAATGCCGCCCGGTATTTATTACAACATAAGATTTTGATTTTCCATGATGCGACTAAGACCAGGTTTATTAAGCCTGGTTTTTTTATTGTAAAAAGTTTGTAGTTATCAAAATAGTATGTATATTTGTACAAGTTAAAACGATAAGCGATGAAAAAGACTTTTGAAATAACAAATTATTTAGTATCTTTAGGCTTTTTAGCCACGGAAGGCGGTATATTTGTTAGAATTGAAAAAGGTGTACCCCAGGTTGCATTTTATGATTACAATAGTGAAATTTGGGTTATTGATACCATTAATCACAGAGGAATTACCAACAATTTAAACCGAATAAAAGAAATTTACTTATGAAAAAAACATTATTAATTTTTGCTTTATCTGCGCTTTTTTCTTGTGAGAAACAAACCGTAGAACCTAATTTAATCGCTGTTAATTCCAGCGATGCGAAAACGGGGCCTATTGATTTTAAGTTGAAATTAAAAGATGCTGAGATTATCTACACGCTAAAAAATAACTTTCTGCCAGCAGGAACCTATCAGTATCGCGCGACTGTAGTACCCAGGGAGACCGGCGTATATGAGTTATTGCACGAAGGTTTTAAAACCTTGCAATTAACTGATAAGCGCAAGCCGGTCGATCTGGATTTCAATATTGGTAAAGAGTTTACTTATTATGATGGGTTTTACCTGGAGCTTTACCAAAATGGGGAGTTGATTGGTTATTACCGGGTTAATGAATATTTAGGAGGAGTTTGAAATTATGGAAAAACAACGCCAAGAATTAATGAGACAATTTGACGATATGGTTAAGGATATGTCTCAAGAGGAATATAAAGATTTTTTAGAAAATATAATTTCTGATCTTGAGAGCAGATTAGATTGCGTAAATGAAGAATTGGAAGATTATTAATTAATAATTTCCCTGATCCAAAGTGAAACAGCAGGATATAACGTTTAATCGTTAGAGGCCCAGAAATAAGTCCTTTGCACCTCTCTTTACATACTCTATTTGTAAATGAACAGTGCCATGAATGCAGCTAATTCCGTAGCGTTGTTTTATGAGTAGACATAATATCCGTAAACATGCTTAGCGCGGGTACATATATTATCTTATGCAGGAACATAAGCAGGGTTATTATTAATTTATTGTTGTAGGTACCAAAGAACCTTCCGTTAATTAAGGCCGCGTTAGTGCCTTACTTCTAGGCGTAGTACAGTTGGTAGTATACCGCATTTGGGATGCGGAGGTCGCAGGTTCGAGCCCTGCCGCTTAGACTTATGGAAAATTTAACAGCAGAACAAAAAACCCAGCTAAAGGCTACTATCCAAACGATAAAGGATAACATCAAAAAGCTGGAAGCCTTGCAACCTACCTATAAAGAAAAATTCCTGGTAAGGTTTGGGGAATATAATTATTATTCAAAAGTAGAAGAGCCCGGCAAAGGTTATGCTACTATGGACATATCCCATATCAAAATAATGAATTATAAAGATGCTTTCGAAGTAAAAAAAGTTTACAATGAAAAACCGCAATCCGGTATAATGGCGGAAATTTGGGTCGTGAAAAACTTTAAACAAAAGATGTTGGCGGCTTATAGGTCGCGGCTGGAAACTTTCGAAAAGTATTTATAATTAAAGCCAGGCTTAGCGGTCTGGTTTTTTTATTTTTATTTTTTTTGTAAAAGCTTGTGGTTATTAAAAAAGTACGTATATTTGTACAAGTTAAAACAAAACGGTATGAAAACACTAATTACCCTCCTTTTACTTATTGCCTGTTTCTCTAACGTAGAAGCCAAGCCACGGCCTAAAAACCGGAATGTATCGGTTAACATCTATACTAAATCGGAAATTAATAAAATAGGCCGCATTATGGATAAAAAGTTGAACCGGAAAAATAATAAAAGAATTAATAGATTTCAAATATGGCATTAAAAAACAATGAATACGCTATAATTGTAACGTGGAAAAAAGAAGGCACAACCGAAGTGTATACTAGCTTTAGGAATTTTTCCGAATTAAACCCGTTTCATGCAGCAGAAATAAAACTGGTGAAAAATCAGCGCGACTGGCGGGCTTATAGGCGGTATGAATCTGAAACATTTAAGATAAAAAAAGTACTTGTAAACCCAGAAAGTTAAAGGTTAAATTATGGAAGAGATACCACAAACCAAAACTGCTAAAGCTGTACTGACAACTACGGCCCATGTAAATAAAATAAAAAGTTTAGTTGATGCGATAAAAAATGACAGACAAAACAGTATTAACATTCGGAAGATATAAAGGTTATAAACTGGCCAATGTTCCAGCATCTTATTTACTTTATATGTACAACGAAAATAAAGTAACGCCGGAATTAAAAAAGTACATTAAAATTAGAAAATGGAAGATAACGAAATACCCGCCGCTGGCGAAATGCTTAAAACAGCTTTGGACCAAACAAACCTGGACCATATAGACGAATTAAAATTTGTATTAAACGAAATTTATGCCGCTGCTTTAAAAGGTAAAACTTCTGCTGATTTACAGTTTCAATTAAGGTCGTCCGTTAAAGCTGTTCTACGCGGCAAAAATTACTTTATATTGGAAGCCGAAGGACGCGGCGGAAAATTCACCAGCATAGATTTTAAAAGTGAATTAGATCGTATAATTAGGGCTTATCAGGAATCAAATAAAGATGCTTAATGCTGGTAAAATGACTTATGCAATAAAAACGGCAGACAGAGGCGAATATAAAATTTGGGCTTTTAGTAAAAAAGAGACTATAAGGATTTTTAATAAGGAAGGATACATAGTAACAGCTAAAAAAGTTTATAGAATATCAGTGTAATTATTTTTACGTATATTTAAAGCCTGGTACCGGTAACAGTATCAGGCTTTTTTATGTTAAACTATTATGCAAGATAAATTAAAAAACAAACGCTGGCAGGAATATCACGCGGCCATAACCAGCGCGTATGTACATTTAATCTCTATTTTATCTCGTACGCCTACTATTCGAGAAATAGAAAAGGAATTGGCGCGGCCAGCCTCTATTAACGACCCTAATAAAGTACCGCTTAAAATGGGCGTAGATACTATATGCAAACATTTACAAGAATTACGTTTTGAACCTACCGAGCACCCATTAAGAGTATTGAGCGATAACGTTTTATTAAATATTTATAACGCATCTAAAAAAAGTCCTGCCAGTCAAAAACTCTGGTTTCAATTAATGGAAGGCTACGTAGAAAAAAGCCAAGTAGAAGGAGGCGAGGGCAAACCTTTAGAATCAGATACTTATAATTTTAATAAACTCACAGAGGAAAAATTAGCGGCTTTAATCGCTATTTCCGAAGAGGCAAAAATAATAAAAGATGCTGGCGGCGAAGGAAATACAGATAGCTAAAAGAACGCTTTGTATAAAATCATTTTATTATTTTACAAAAGAAGCTTTCAAGGCTTTAAATCCTACCGTAGTTTTCAAGGACAACTGGCATATAGAGTATCTTTGTAGAGAGGCCCAGGAAGAGGCCCAGCGTATTATTAGGAAGGAAACAAGGCCGTATAACTACCTGGTTATAAACGTGCCGCCACGGTCTTTAAAATCGGAAATTTTCAGCGTGTATTTTCCGGTTTGGGTTTGGCTGCAAGATAATTCTTTCGAATTTATCTTTTCCAGTTATTCGGCCTCTTTATCAAACGAACATTCTGATAAATGTAAAAATGTAATCCGGTCCCGCTGGTTTCAGAAAAATTTCAGCGATAAAGTAAAAATTAAAAGAGGCAAAGACCGCGTACAAGATTGGGGTATAGTAGGCGGCGGCGTTCGTCTGGCTACTTCTACAAATGGAACAATTACCGGCAAAGGCGGCATGATTGTAACGCAGGACGACCCGCAGGACCCGCAACGTGCCGCTAGCGAAACCGAAAGAAAAGCCAGTATAGATTTTACCAAAGAAACATTAAGTAGCCGCCTAAACGACCCCGATTTAGGTTTATTTATTGTGGTAATGCAACGTTTACACCAGCAAGATTTAACCGGCTGGCTTTTATCCGACCCCGAAAAAAGGATAAAGCATATTTGTATACCCGCCGAGTACGACGAAGAAACCGTAAAATTACCGGGCATAGAAAAATATCCGCATTTAAAGCCTTATACTAATGGGCTAATGTTCCCTGAACGCTTTAGCCAAAAGTTTTTAAAAAGTATGTTGGTAGATTTAGGCGAGAATGGATATGCGGGCCAGTATTTAGAGAGGCCCTCAGCTAAAGGCGGCGGGTTATTTAAAAAAGATTATTTCCAGGTTATTACCTGGCCACAGTTTTTACAGCGCGTCGCCGGTCGCCGGTATGTTACTGACTTTTTTACGGATGGAGCTTATACCGAAAGATTAGAAAACGACCCTACGGCTCAAGGCGCTTTTATCTGGTTGGATAACTGTTTGTTTATTCGCAATATGTCTGTAGACCATGTAGACAGCGCCTATTTGAGAGAATGGATAGAGGCCGACGTAAAGACCAATGGTTATACCAGGGAGAGTTTTATACGTATGGAACCCAAAGCCAGCGGCTTAACCGTTATAGGCGCGGTTAAAAAAGAAAGCAATTTAAATATAGAGGCTTACGAATATCCGCGCGACTCTGGCGTGACTATGAGAGATGAAAAAATAGTAAGAGCCAACGCCGCCGCGCCTACCGCCAGAAGCGGACGCGTGTTTTTAATCGAGGGGCCATGGATAGAAAAGTTTATAAATGAACTTATCGTTTTCCCAAATGGCAAAAATGACGACCAAGTAGATGTTATGGTAATGGCTATTTTACATTATTTATTTATGCCGCAGGAAAATTATATAGAAATAGATTAGTATATTTGAAAAGATTTATTAATAACTCTCAAACCCTGTAAGAAAATGAATGAAGAATTAGATGATTGTTTAATGCCGGAATTTTTAATTCCTGTTCCCGGCTCAGATTGCGCGATTTTCTTCGAGCAAGTTACCCGGCTTGCTTTCCAGCGTCGCCAGATTATTACGGCTCCTACTTTTATTCCTGCTACAACACCTATTGGCGCTATAGCTAGTTGGACGCCGTTGTTAAACGCGAGTGGTCCTACCCGCGTAACTTTGTCTCCTATTTTTTCCAATTTTGTAATACCACCTTCCGAAGCTTTAACCGAGGGCGGTAATGATAATAGTACTGTAGGAGGTATTCGGATTTACAAAGGTGAAAGCAGTGTTACTGTAGACTTTGTAATGTATGGCTTAACCAATGCCCAATACAACGCATTATTAAGCTATAGCAAAGAAAGTTTAGCCGCTCAAGGTGTACCTAAGTTAAGCGTATTTATGCTTACTTTTAACGATGCCGCTATTCATAATCTTGACGGACGGGGCATAGACATTTACAATTTCCGTATCTCTTCTGTAGGTATCGACGGTACCGGCAAAAATGCCTATAACTGTAGTTTTGATTTAATGCCGCGTTGGGATAAAAACGTAGTACAAACTAAACTACAATTTAACCCGATGGCAGATTTAATCCCGGTAGTTGAATTTGCGTAATGGAAGCCCAAACCATAGGGCTTAAAAACTTAAATACGGGCCGCGTAGAAAATTACGAAAAGGGACACGCGGCCCGGATTTTAAAGTATGATGTCCGAATACAACAAAAAAACTTTGCACTAAACGACCCGAATTTAATATATTCCGATGGCAGTATTAGAGAAAACACAAATACTGGAAATACTAAAAGAGCAAAAAAACAACATCGGAATACCGGAGGCAATAAGGCATGAGCAACGCTTACGGATGCATATTGACCCGGTTATTGACCGGAAAAATATTAGTCCCGCCTTTACTGCTTTCTTGAAATCTGTAGAAGATTTTTTGACCGCAGATAAGTTTAAAAAATTTCAAATGTTAATCCGGTTTCCTCTGCCTACGGTGGAGTTGACCGATACTATTTTTTCTGAGTTTATTAGAATATTCGAAGCTCAAAATTTCTTTTTTAGCTTTGAGTTTGTAAACCCGGAGCTGGCAGAAGATTTCGATGAATATCTAAACCAGATTGAAGATGCTGATTTTTGGCAGGAAGAAGCTTTTGAAGCTATGAAGACAGCCATTAACAGCATAATGATTGTAGATTTACCCGCTCAGCAAACAACGCCGCGCCCGGAGCCTTACTACTATCTTATAAATATAAGCCGGGTAAAAGCGTATAAAAAGAATAAAAAAGGCATATACGATTTTATTATTTTCGAAGATGGCCCGGACAAAATAATAGTTCTTGATGATAACCATTACAGGGTACTAAAAAAAGATATAGGCGGTGAATTTACCATTTTTGACGTAGAAGCACCGCATAATTTAGGCTACACGCCCGCGCGGGGCTTTTGGAAAAACCCGGCAAAGGGACCAATTACCAATAGTTTAGGGCAGTTAGATGATGTTTTATTTTGGCATTATAGCATTGCTTATTATAATTCTTACGGGGTTTTTCCTATTTATTGGGCGTATAAGCAAAAGTGTAATTATAAAGACGAAGCCGGAAATACGTGCGACCAACACGGCAATATTGAATACAGTTTTCTAGGTGAAAGGCGTACTAAACGCTGCCCCGTTTGCGAAGCCAACAAAATGATTGGTGCTGGTAGTTTTTTAAAGGTGCCGGCACCCAGCAGAAAAGACGACCCGGATTTAAGAAATCCAGTTGGCATGTTGGGCGTTGATAAGGACAGCTTAGAGTTTACACAAAAGCAGCAGCAAAACCGGAAAGATGAAATTTACTTATCTTGTGTAGGCCGTAATGGTGAAGCAAATAACGACCAGGCGCAAAACGAAAAACAAATTTCCGCTGCTTTTGAAAGTAAACAAAACGTACTTTTACGTATAAAGAAAAATTTCGAAGTTATACACCGCTGGACCTTGGAAACAGTAGCCAGGTTACGTTATGGAAAGGAAAATTTCAAAAGTGCGACGGTAAACTATGGCGACAAATTTTATTTAAAAAGCGATTCGGAAATATTATCAGAATACGAAACGGGTAAAAAATTAGGTTTGCCGATGTTTTCTTTAGCCGCTATCCGCGAAGAAAGAGACGAGACCAAATATAAAAACAACCTGGATATGAAAGAGCGCCGCCGCATATTGGCGGAGCTGGAAGAACTGCAAGATTTGACAATAGCGGAAGTTACTGCTTTATATCCAGCAGTAATAAGCAAAGAAAAACTACTTTTTAAGTTAGAATTTGATTCGCTTATAAAAGAATTTGAACGGGAAAACGGCCCTATAAACCGTTTTATGGAAGCTTTGGATTTTGAAACACGTATATTTCTAATTAAAAAAAACCTCTATGAATACACCAGCAAAAGAGCGGGTACAAGCTCACAAATTAACGCCGAGCAAAATGCAGGAGTTACAAAATGACCAAATCGACGGTAGCGAAAAAATGGTTACCGCCAGCGATGGTAAAACCCAGATCAGAGAATCTGAAAAACACCTGGTACATATCAGGAAAGAAACGCCACTTTATAATTCCTTTACCGGACAAAAGCTGAGTACGCCCTCTATATCTACCTTTACGCCGCAAAGATTTAAAGAAATGGAAGCAAGCAACGCTTTCAGCGGGTATACAGTAGATGTTTTAAACATGCCAGGCGGTGAAACACCAACACCGGCAGCCAGCCCAACGGTACAGGATATAACCTTTGCTACAGCGCTGGAAATACAGTATAAAGAACTGTACGGCGAAAGCCCGGACCCGCTTTTGACACCATTGGAAGTAAGTAAAAAAATCACTGAAAAGGTAGCCGAAAACGCGGTATTAGCTTATACTACCCGGATGGAAGCCGAAAAACAAAGCCAGCCCGCGCAGTTTACCGCGATCCAGAATAGTGCCGCGCCGGTTGAAGGCCAGCCGGACAATAGTTATACAGAAGTTTTAGAGAAAACGGAACAGGCTACTAAAACAAAAAAATAATTTTAACATTTACCGGGTAGATATTGGTTTATCTACCCTTTTTTACATTAAATATTTTTAAACGCGACTTAAAAATAATATCATGCCAATTACAGAACAAGAATTAGCGGATTTAACCGCCAAAGTACAAGCCGGGAATTATGCAGAAGATCCCAACATTCAAGCTTTAAATAAAATATTCAAAATTCGTACGCCTGTTGAAGATCAGACCGTATTAGAAAGTTATCATACCAGCAAAAAAAGCGAAATAACCAGCGAATTTGCTACTAACATAGAAAAAGATATTTTTGAAAGTACTGGTATAGAAAAAAAGCCAGGCGAAAAATATTACGAATATGCTAAACGGGCCGGCAGTGGCTTAAAATCTGAATTAGAAACCTTAAGAGCGGCCAAAAGCGGAACAGAAGCTGACCGGACCAGAATACAGGAATTAGCGGATTTACTTAAAACCAAAGATACCGAAAAAGAAAATGCCATATCTGAACTGACCGGTAAGTTTGCCAGCAAAGAAATTGAAAACAGCTTTAATTTGGCTTTTAATAAAATAGAAACTAAGTTAAAGCCGATTGATCCGACCATCAAAAAAGACGTTTTAACCGCGCGTAAATTTACTTTTGAACAAACCTATAAAGCAGAATTTACGCCCGAGGGAAACGTAATTTACAAAGATAAAGAAGGTAAAACGGTGCTGGGTAAAGATTATTTACCGGCTAATACCGAGTACGTGGTAAACGAATTTTATAAAGATTTATTAGATACAGGCCAGCAGCAAAATGGCGCTGGTGGCACCGGAGGCCAGCAGCAGGATAAAGTCATATCTAACGACCCAGGGACCCCACCAGCAGAGGTAAACACGTTAAGTAAGTTAGATGACTGGCTTAAAAAAAATAACTTTAAAAGTGGCTCTAAAGAATATATAGAGGCATTTAATAAATATAAAGGCGATATGCCACGAAAATAATATATATTTGTATCTATAATACGAAGCTGTTAAGCGGCAACAGCGTAGTAAAAGCCGGGCTACGCGAAATGCCCAAAATAAAATAAATTTATAACTTAAAACAGCTAAAAAAATGAGTTTAGTAGGTAGCCTAATGCCTGGCTTTGTAGGCGAGTACGATGGCCGTATAGATCGAAACGAACTAAGAACGCCGGAGTTGGGAGCTTGGAAATTATTCCAGGATCAAAATAAACATCCCTTAAATATTTTGTCTCGGGTTAACCGCCAGGCTATTAAAAATTCTTTCGGTAATACCGTTAGCATGCCGGTAATGGACGCGGGCAATGTTGTAATTCGTAACGTTAGAAGTTGCGTAGTGCCCGATGCGGAAAACACTTCTAAATTGATTACGTTAAATTTTGCGACTTATGTTTTTGGGTTTACGATGACTAAGCACCAACATCATAACAACAAAATTTCTTACGAAGAGGACTTTAACAGAAAGTTATTAGAAGGACTTTTGGCTTTGGGTAACATACTGGAAACTAACTCTATCAACAAATTAGAGATAGAGAAAAATCAGTTTTTTGATGCTCAAACCGCCTCTTTTTATCCAGCCGTAAACGGAGCGCTGCAAGTAAGCGCGGCCCAGGCGGAAGATTTCTATAATACTTTGAGCGCCGTAGTAAGGACTATGAATTTTGGCGGCAATGTTGATGTATTGAGCAATAACGCTGCTTTACCAATGATTAACCGCCTACGTGCCCAGGGCAACCAGAACGGCATAAATCAGGCTTTTCAGTTTAACGGCTTGAACCTGGATTATTTCAGCAACCAGCTATTAAATGATACAGGTGTACGTTCTACGCATTTTGTAGTTCCGGGCGGCATGTTGGCTGTAGAAAACCGTAACGACCCGGACGCGGTAGCTGGCGAAACAATAGGCGAGCTAAAAGAGTGGGGCACTGAATTTATGCCTATTGTAAATTTAGAAATGGGTACCTACTATTACCAAGATTGCGCGGACCGGTCCGCCTTGCATGCTGGTACTACTGGTTTAACCCGTACTAAATTAGAAGGTTTTGAATTTAGCACGGATGTTGTATGGGTAACGCCTTACAATAGCAGCCCAGCGAATAAATATAGCCCTATTTTAAAAGTAGAGGTTAGTAATACTTAATTTTTTGACATAGTTTTATATTTAAAGACCTCGTTTTATAAGCGAGGTTTTTTTGTTACTTTAGCAGCGTTATGTATCAGACCAAAAAAATACAAACTTGTTTATTCGGTTTAATGGGTTTTAATAATTCAGAATTAACCGCAGAGCTACAGCAAACCGAAACCGGCGAATATTTCAACCGAGTGCATCCGTTGATAACCTATAGTAACATTGTAGCCATAGCGCCGCAAAAGATAGATATAAGCGTATGGCTTAAAGAAGTGGTTATAGCAGCCGGCACGCGCGTTGTTTCCGAATTATTCGAACGCAAAAAATTACAGGATAATGCAAAAACAATACTGGAAGATTTATATTTATTCGACGGTGGCGGGAATATAAACGACCTGGAAATAAAGCAAGATAGATTTGTAGGCTGGGAAATTAATTTTAAAAATAGCCGGGATCTGGCCGCAATAATACAACAGGTAGGTACCCAATTCACGCAGGAAAACCCGGATTTTAATTTATACTTATACCATAGCAGCAAAAACGAACCGCTGCAAACAATACCTTTAAATTTACAGCAGAGAGGCGGTATTGAATGGAGCGAAATAAGTGCCATTATGGACGGCTTAAACAAAGGCGTATACTATTTGGGGTATTACGAAAAAGACTTGATAGGGCAAGCGGTAAAGCGCCGAGACGACCTTACTCGAGCGCCGTGTTCTACTTGCAATTATTACAATATATCTGCTTATAAAAAATGGAGTAGCTATATAGACATACGCCCGTTTTTTATTAGTTCTAAAAATTTAAGTAGTGATCTTACAAAGTGGAATGCTACGCCAAATTACGTAAATAATACCAACTTCGGTTTAAATATACAGTTATCCGTAGAATGTGATTTAACCGCTTTTATTTGCCGGTACCGTAAAATATTGGCGAAAACCATAGGTTTACAGGTCGCTGTAGATTTATTAAACGAAATGGCCTTTTCGCAAAGGGAAAACGGTTTGGCTCAGGATATAAAAAACGAAGCTTTCGTAGAACTGAATAATAAAAATAATTTTCAACCGGGTTTAATTACCAGGCTGGATAAAAGTTTAAAGGCTTTGGTATTTGACGTATCAGATTTTAATAGCGTTTGTTTAGCATGCGCGCCGGAAAATGGTATAGAGTGGGATAGTTTTTAGAATGGAAGTACTACAGGATTTATTGCGTAAACTTAAATCTATTCCGACAAAGGAATTTGTAGCAGAAATAGTGCAGGAAAATAAGCACATTTTAGAAGACTTGAACGCGGAACAATTGGAATCCGGTATAGATTCGGACGGCAATATTATAACGCCGGGTTATAGTGCTTTCACCAAAGCCATAAAAAATGCCAAAGGCCAGCCAGCGGATAGGGTTACATTAAAAGATACCGGCGATTATCACAGCGCTATTAGGGTGCAAGCCGAAAGTAATGGTTTTAAAATGGGTAACGGCGATTGGAAAGCACGTAAATTAAGCGATAGATACGGCCCCTTAATGGGCTTAACCCCTGAAAATATAACCGGATTTAGCCACGACGTAGTAAAAGAAGAAATGACCGAAAAAGTACGTAATTATATTGTAAGGCCATGATCGAATTAATAGAAAATCCGGTAGGCTTAGATAAAGCGATACAGGATTTACAAATTCATCTTAAAAACAAAATATCGTGGCTGGAAGTAGCCTACGGCAAAGCTACGCGTAACACCGAAAATAAAATAAGTTACCCGGAAGTATTTACGAATGACGGCACCGACTACAAAAAGATTGCGCCTGATGATAATGTACAAGCCCAGGTATTCTTTAAAGTTGAAGACCCTGGCCGGGTAATAGGCGAATTTTTACCCTATCAAAATAACAATTTCAAATATCGCATATCCATAATATTTTGGTTTGACCTTAGTAAAATTTACCCTGAAAAAAAATACCGGTACAATGAAGAATTGAAAAAGGATATAGTAGAAAGTTTGTCTACTTTTCCTGATTTTAAATTAGAATATGTTTACGAAACCGCCGCCCAAATCTGGAGAGATTATACCATTGGTAACATGGAAAGCCGGGGTTTACGGCAACCTTTTGGCGGCTATAGATTTGAAGGCAATTTACAATTTATAGAATCCTGTATTCCGGGCGCTGTTACTCCTAATCCGGTACTACCTAAAGAAACCAGGATTTATACTTTGACTGATGATATACACAATTATATTTTATTGACAAATGATACAGTTATCTAATTTATTGAATTTAGTTATCCTATTAGCGTTGGGTAGCTCCCTTATTTTAATATGTTTAGGAAAATGGAAAGTAATAAGCTGGTTTGAGAGAAACAAACCATTATGGACCGGTAAACTTTGTTTATTTTGCTGGGGTTTCTGGATTGCGTTTTGTTTGTTTGCGCCTTTATCTTTTAATTATGATTTTGAATGGTATATGTACGTCGCGCCGCTTTTATCAGCACCTTTGACACGCTTGCTTATCGGAACCATAAAGTAAATTAATTGTGCTTTCAGCAGACACATGAAAACATATAAACTAAAAAAGGGTAGCATTACCTTATATCAAAGCACAAAGGAAATGCCAGCCGATTTATACAGCGATTTGCAAAAGTATTTAATGCTCGATGCTGGCGTGGGTTGCGATATGAGAAGCGTAAACCACCACTTACAAAAATGGGACTTGTACGCCTCACGTAATGAATTGGCAGAGGCCCGGCAGGAAAGGTTTAATTTGCAGACGAACTTTTTTCATATTATTAATAATATCAATACGGAAAACTTTTCTTTTGCCTGTTTAATTCAGGCCATAGACGAAAAGCCGCTTTTAGATTATAGCGAGCAGAATTTAAAGCAGGTTATTAGCGATCTAAGTAAACGGGGCCTGACTTATGGTTTAGTAAGCGATACAATCGAAGAAGTAAAAAAAAATTTAATTCCGAATTAAAACTATTTTTCCCGAAATGGTTTAACGATGCTGAAGAGCAGAATTTTTACAGCCGGTTAAAAGAACGAGCAAATCGCTTAGTATCCCTTATTTTAACCGGAAACCAGGAATACGCCCGCCTGATTCAAAACATAGACGATTATTTTATATCTTTACAGGTACCGAAAAACTTTAACCGGCACGAACCGGAAAATGTTATTTTGGACCATGAAAGCGCCTTTACTTCGCTTTGTATAAGCTTGGAAGACAGGGGTATACGTGCACCTGGTAAAATGTCTGTTTACAAATTTTACAAGCTTTTACAATACTTAGAAAAGAAAAACCGGTTGACAGAGTGAAAAACTCTGTACCCACTCTTACACCCACTCTAAATAACTGATTATTAGATATTTAATAACAAAGTTGTAGGTTGTAAGAGTTTTTTAAACACTTTTAAGGATTTATATTTTATTTATTTATAGCTAAAAATAAAAAATTACTTTGGGGGAAACTTTTAAAAAAGAAGTGTAACTCCTACAACCTGCACCCACTATGGCAAATCCGATTTCTTTAGATGAGTTATTTAATGATTTGAACCCTAAAGAGCTGGAAAGGCTTATTTCGGTAGTTGAATTATTAGACAAAGCAGTAGACAGCCTGGCCAGCAATATAAGCCAGGATGGTAAGCGGATAGCCAACGGCCTAAATGAAATAACCGAAAACACGCAGCAATTAGCCAAAGAATTAGGTACGTTAGGGGTAAGTAATGAAGCGGCCCGCAAAAAAATAAAAGACGTAAACGATCAGTTAGAAAAGAATCTTAAAAATCAAAAAGATTATAATGCTGCCCTGAAAGGCAATGAAGCAACGCAAAAGCTAATGACTAATAGCGTTGACGCATTTCGGGCAAAGATTAAAGATTTAACTATTCAATTCAATTCCTTAGATTCTACGCAGGATAGCAGCAAATTAAAAATGCAGCTATTAGCCGAAGAAATACGCACTACCCGCGCGGCGGCAGAAAGCTTAACCCTGGCTACCAGAAAAGTAAACAGTGAGTTTACGGCGGCTATTGGCAGTTATAATGCCCTGGTAAATGAAAATAAAAAATTAAATTTAGAGCTTAAAAATTTAGGCGACGGCTTCGACGCGGCTAGTCCTCGGGCCAAAGAATTAAAAGACCAGATTTTTCAAAATACTACCCGGCTAAAAGAATTTGATAAGGAATTAAATCAGAGTTACCGGAACGTTGGTAATTATGCGGAAAGTATAATTCAGGCCCAGGAAGCACTACGAAAAAACAAATCTGCTTTAGAAGCGCAAGTAGATGCTTTACGGGACCAGGCAAAAGCCAATAAAGACAATGTAGAATTACATAATAAAATTCAATCCGAATTACGCCAAACTAATACGGAGCTTTTTAATGTTAATAAGCAATTAAAAACCTACGGCGATAACCAGCTAACGGCGGACCAGATAACCGGCAGCGTAACCAAAAACCTAAAAGGGTATGCTACACAATTGGTAGGTGCGTACGTGGGTTTACAGGCTTTGCAGCAAGCCAGTTCCTTTATAATTAGTACTAATTATGAGCTATCCGATAGTATAGCGGACATTCAGAAAACCACCGGCCAAAGCCAAAGGGCGGTACGCGAAATGGCCGAAAGTTTTGCCAGCATAGATACCCGTACGGCTTTATCGGAATTGCTTAATATATCGAAAATAGGCGGCACGCTGGGCGTCGCCAGCAAAGATATAGAGGGCTTTACCGACGCCATAGACAAGGCCGTGGTAGCTCTGGGCGATGAGTTTTCCGGGGGCGCGGAACAGATAGCGACCGAACTAGGAAAGATAGATACCATCTTTAAAATAAGCACCGAAAGCGGATTAGGATTAGGGAAATCTTTAACTAATATTGGTAGCGCCATAAATGAATTAGGGGCCAGCGGCGCGGCTACCGGACCTAGACTAACAGATTTTGCTTTACGGGTAGGGGCTGTTTCTAAAGGCGCGGGCGTAGGATTGGGCAGCGTATTAGGTTACGGCGCGGCGCTGGAAGAGTTAGGATTTAGCGCGGAAGTTTCGGGT